>UMLM01051642.1_pt1 | contig 31491 bp, 25 predicted proteins | sample 1966571 | NCBI WGS metagenome assembly UMLM01 (sample SAMEA4836203, study PRJEB28245) | human gut metagenome | biome: gut microbiome; material: fecal sample | place: Denmark | collected 2008 | reverse complement strand
CGAGCGGCCACGCGGTGGACTCCTCGGCCATCATCATCACGTCCGGGTAGTGCGCCTCAACGGCGCAGTTGACCTGGCGGATAAACGCGCTGGCGTCCAGGTCCTCCTCGGTACCGTACTTGTTGAACTTCTTTTGGCCGGGATCGTCGATGCCAAAGTTGAGGTACAGCATGCTGGACACGCCGTCCATGCGAATGCCGTCCACGTGGAAGTTTTCGAGCCAGTACAGCACGTTGGAGACCAGGAAGGAGCGGACCTCGCCGCGGGCGAAGTCAAACTTGTGCGTGCCCCAGTTGGGATGAATCTCGTGCTCAAACAGCATGTGGCCGTTAAAGGTGGCAAGGCCGTGGGAGTCGGCGCAAAAACCGCCGGGCACCCAGTCCATAATCACGCCGATGCCCGCCTCGTGGCATGCATCGATAAAGTGCATGAGCTGCTGCGGGTTGCCGTAACGCGACGTCGCGGCGTAGTAGCCGGTCGTCTGGTAGCCCCAGGAGCCGTCGAAGGGATGCTCCATAAGCGGCATGACCTCGATATGCGTATAGCCCATGTCGCGCACGTAGTCCACGAGCTCCACCGACAGGTCGTCGTAGGTGTAGAACTCGCCGCGCTGCGCGGGGAAGGGATCCATGGGGCCGGGGTAGTTGCCGTACTCGTCGGGCTCGCCCTGCGGCGCGTCGCCGTGGCGCTTCCACGAGCCAATATGCACCTCGTAGATGTTGAGCGGCTGCGACATGTGGTTATGGTCGGCACGGCGCTTGAGCCATGCGGCGTCGTTCCACTGGTAGCCATCGAGGGTCCACAGCACGCTGGCGGTACCCGGAGGGCACTCGGCCTTAAAGGCGTACGGATCGGCCTTATAGAGCTTTTCGCCCTCGTTGGTCTCGATAAGGTATTTATAGAGCTGACCCTGCTCGGCGCCAGGAATAAAGCCTTCCCAAATAGCGCTCGTATGCATGGGCACCAGCGGGTTGGCTTGCTCGTCCCAGTCGTTAAATTCGCCAATGACATGGACGCTCTTTACGTCGGGCGCCCAAACGCAAAAACGCCAGCCGCGCGTACGGTTCTGCGTGTCGGGGTGCGCGCCCATCTTTTCCCAGCTGCGCTCCCACGTACCGATGCCAAACAGATAGACATCGTCTTTGGTGAGCTCCGGCGCGTGCGGGGCGGGTTTACGGGTAGCAGGCTTTTTGGTTGCTGGCTTTAGCTTTGTATCGCTCACGTTTGATCCCATCATGACGCGGCAGCGTGTTGCCTTGGTGACTAGATGCGAAAGGTCCAAGGCTGCACGAATCGAAGGGACGGCGAAGTTTCTATGATTCGTTCCACCTCGCGTGCTCGGTGGAACTTTCGGCAAAAACTACGATAACACCTGTACGTTACTTATATGAACGAAAGTGTTTTTGCGGTGGCGTTTAATCGGTAAGCGCCATGTTTATACCACTGGCAGAATTGCGATGGTAAAACTCTTGACAGTTTTACCAATTAGGGTTTCAAGATAGTTGGGTTGACGTTTGGTAAAACGTTTTTAGCAGGTTGTTTACCCTTTGACATCGAAAGGCTCGTTTATGGACCACATCGCTGCCCCGAGTGTTGCTTTTATTTTCGATTGCGACGGCACGCTGGTTAACAGCACCCCCGTTTGGGCCTATGCCCAGCCCGAGTTATTGCACCGCCACGGGGTTGACGTGACGGTCGATGATTTTGCCCAGTTTGAGCATTTGTCGCTCGAGGACGAGTTCCAGGCCTACCATGACACGTGGGGCATTGGCGAAAATGGCGAGGAGCTCTACCGCGAGTTGAGCGACATCCTGATCGATGGCTACTCCAAGGTGCCGCCGCGCGAGGGCCTGCTTGCATTTTTGAAGCAGGCGAAGGAGGCCGGTATTGCCATGTGCATTGCCACGTCTACGCCGGCCGAGCTGGTTACGTCTGCGCTTGCGGGCGCCGGTCTCGATGCCTACATGGAGTTTGTGACCACCACGGGCGAGGCGGGGCGCTCCAAGCAGTTCCCCGACGTATATGAGTTGGCGTTGCGCCGTCTGGAGGAACGCCACGGGCACAAGTTTGAACGCGCATGGGTGTTCGAGGACGCCGTCTTTGGCCTTAAGAGCTCTGGCAGCGCCGGCTTTAAACGCGTGGGCATCTATGACCCGCACGGCCGCATGAAGCGCGACGAGGTTCGCGACAACTGCGACATCTTTATCGATAGCTATGAGGACCTGGATCTGGTCCGCGTGCTTGCGTTTGAGGGATAGGCGAGAGCTGTGGCTTGCAAAGTATTAGTAGTCTGCGGCTCACCGTTGGTGGCGAGCGCGGATCTATTACGTCAGCTAGCGGGGGAGTGCGACCACGTTGTCGCCGTGGATCGCGGGCTCGACGCGCTGCTAGGCGCGGGACTGAGCTGCGACGTGTATGTAGGGGATGCCGACACAGTGAGCGACGCGGGTCGCGCGCTGGTCGATGCCGCCACTGACTTTGAAGTTGAGCGCCACGACCCGTACAAGGACTATACCGATCTGGCGCTGGCGCTCGATTCCGTTCGCCGTCGCTGGCCGGGTGCCGAAGTGGTTGCGACCTGCGCCACCGGCGGCCGCCCGGATATGGCGCTTTCCGTACTGGGGCTGCTCGCGAGCTACGAGGATGCTCCCATCTGGATCGCCGAGGACAAGGTGGTCGCCCGCATCCTCCACGCTGGCGAGTCGTGGGCTATCGAAGGCGCCGAAGGCAAGACGTTTTCCATCATCGCCATAGCCCCCGACACCGAGGTAAGCGAACACGGCCTAGAGTGGGAACTAGACCACAGCCCCCTGGGCTTGTTGGCCGACACGGGCATCAGCAACGTCGTCAGGTCAACAGCCAAGATCCAAGTCCACGCTGGTACTGCCATCGCTTACCTTTATCAATAGGCATTTAGATTCTGACCCAAAAAAGTTCTTGCACGTCGCGCCAACTTCCCCTATAGTATCTCCACGTCACGGGGGCGTAGCTCAGCTGGGAGAGCGCTTGACTGGCAGTCAAGAGGTCAGGGGTTCGATCCCCCTCGTCTCCACCACCGTGAATGCAGAGCCTCTGGGAATCCGGAGGCTTTTTTCATATGAAGCCACCGCGCAAACCAAAGCGACGCCACATCAGCACCCATACCGCAAAAAGTTGCGCAATTTATTTCCCACTTCTGTACATAGTTTGTTAATCCAACATAATTCCTTTTTGCATTTCACGTCGTCAGCGTTGCGGCTCCGGCGGTGCGTGCCAACAGCCACACCCGTATAACCTGCGGCAATGTGAACAAGTTTGCAAAATAACCCCCTTAAGCACTGCAAATGAATGATATGTTGCCGCGCGCGGCCTAAATCGGTTTCTAGCCGCCTTGTGCTACGATACATATCGTTACATGGGTTCAACTGCACTCACGGCTTAACCGGTCGCGAAGCACAGGGCAGATCAGCATCCGGCCGTAACGGCGGTGCCAGAAAAACCACGAGCTCCAATAGCGTCGTCATGCGTATCTCGTCGAATGACTTTGTTCTTGTCTTTCTGCAAGTTGTTCATTCGAATCGATATTTCATGACAATTCGCAGCAGTCCTACAGCTGTTTGCGTGCGGTCCAGTTTTGTACCCGCTTGACTGGGCCGCACGCAGCTAGCTGGAGTCGCGGTCATTTTGCGATACACGTCCGCGGCTCTGGTCGCTGCACTTATACATACCGTTCACGGTGGGGCAGAGCCACGCGCTTGTCTAACTGGGCTCAGGGTTTGAATATGGAGCGCCTTCGCGCACAAGCGCCCTGGCGAAGCCATACCCAAACCCCATGAGCCACACGTAAGACAGCAACGGGGTGGTGCTCGTGTGGTATGTGATCCAGGTCATTAACGGTCGCGAAGACGTAATGCGCGAGCGCATAGAGCGCATGGTGCCGGCTGGTGTCATTCAGGAGCTCTTTTACCCCCAATTTCAAACCGAGATCAAAGTGCACGGCGAATGGGTCAGTACGACCAAGCCGCTTTTTCCCGGTTATCTAATCTGCGATACGGCAGATCCCCGCACCGTGCAACAGTATCTGCTGCGCATGGACGGCTTTGCCCAGGTGCTTTCCCAGGACGGTCAGTTTGTGCCGCTGGCAAAAGAAGAGGTTCAGCTTATTGGCGGCTTTACGCATAGGGGAGACCGCGTAGTGCCCATGAGCGAGGCCCTTAAAGACGGTGATCAGGTCGTAGTGACGGCAGGACCGCTGCTGGGCCACGAAGGCCTTATCAAAACCATTAACAGACGCAAGAGCACTGCTTATTTGGAACTCGACCTGTGCGGCCGACGCGTTACCACCCGCGTTGGCCTTGCCGTGCTTTCAGCCGAGCAGCGCGTCATGCGAAACCTTAAAAAGGCGATCGCCTAGCTGCAGGCGACTGTTTAACGGGACAGGGAGGATCTCCGGGTGCGGGGACGTAGGTTTGAAGAAAACATTGTCAGATAAGACTGAATATTCAGCAGGAGCGCCTATAGGGGCCGCGCTGGTTGCCCAGGCCATGAATGGCGAAGACATGAGCATGCGCTACAAGGCCATGCAGGCCGTGAAGGACTGGGGCAACTCGCGCCTTGCCTACCGCACCGCCAAGCGCGCGTTCGACATCGTGTTCAGCGGCTGCGTGCTGGCCGTCATTGCCGTGCCGAGCCTGGCGCTCGCCGCGGCAATCCGCCTGGAGAGCGAGGGCAACCCGTTCTACAGCCAGATCCGCGTGGGCCAGACCCACCGCGACGGCAGCCTGTCCACCTTCCGCATGTGGAAGTTCCGCAGCATGTATAAGGACGCCGACGAGCGCCTCGCCGAGCTCAAGGGGCAGAACGAGATCGCCGGCGCCATGTTCAAGATGAAAGAGGATCCACGCGTCACCAAGATCGGCAAGTTCATCCGCAAACACTCCATCGACGAGTTCCCGCAGTTCCTCAACGTGTTCCTGGGCCAGATGTCCGTCGTCGGCCCGCGCCCGCCGCTTCCCAACGAGGTGGCCGAGTACACCGAGTACGACCTGCAGCGCCTTGCCGTGAAGCCCGGCATCACCGGCTGGTGGCAGGTGACGGAGCGCAACTCGACCGGGTTCGATGGCATGGTCCGCCGCGATCTCGAGTACATCGCCAGCCGGGGCATTTTCACCGACCTCAAGATTGTAATCCTCACGGTTATTGAGGTCATCACCGGTAAGGGTGCGTGCTAATGCTCGGGGACTATTCGAAATACTCTGAGTTGAATCGCGTTCCCGTGATCGATGTTCCGATCACGGGAACAAACATGTCAGATTGCATCAATTTTCTAGCTGAACATATCGATGAACTCCATGGCGAGTACATTTGCGTCTCAAATGCCCATACGTCTGTTTTGGCTCATGATGACCCCTCATATTGGGATTGCCAGGCGGAATCAGTCATGTCCGTTCCCGACGGCAAGCCCTTATCAGTTGTAGGCCGTAAGTCATTTGAATCGATGGACCGCGTTACCGGTCCGGATTTGATGCGCGAGATTTTCGAGATTTCTAGTCAATACGGGTGGAGTCATTATTTCTACGGAAACGAGCAAAAGAATCTTGATGCCCTTAAAGAATCACTCAATAGGGATTTCCCCGGTTTGAAAATTGCGGGAATGGAGCCATCCGTTTTCCGTCCTTTATCGGACAAGGAAAAGCACGAGCTTTCAAATCGCATCGCCAACTCAGGAGCTGACTTTGCATGGATTGCTCTTGGCGCGCCCCGCCAAGAAGTTCTCATGCATGAGCTTAAGGGCGGACCCCAGCCGTTAATGATCGGCGTGGGGGGAGCTTTTAATGTCCTCGCCGGCGTGGTGCCGGAGGCACCGATATGGATGCAAAACCTGAGTCTTGAGTGGCTATATCGACTTATTCAGGAGCCGAAGCGGCTCTTCAAACGTTATCTCGTTACAAATACCAAATTTCTTTTTTATCAATTTACTGGCGCCAAGCGCAAGGAAGGCAAGTAAATGAATCCTACGACTGCATTCAAAGACAAGACCCTCATGATCACGGGCGGCACAGGATCGTTCGGCAACACCGTGCTCAAGCACTTCATGAACACCGACCTGGCCGAGATCCGCATCTTCTCCCGCGACGAGAAGAAGCAGGACGACATGCGCCACCGCCTGCAGGAGAAGTCCCCTGAGCTCGCCTCCAAGGTGCGCTTCTTCATCGGCGACGTCCGCAACGCCCAGAGCGTGCGCGACGCCATGCACGGCGTGGACTACATCTTCCACGCCGCCGCCCTGAAGCAGGTGCCCTCCTGCGAGTTCTTCCCCATGGAGGCCGTGCGCACCAACGTCATCGGCACCGACAACGTCCTGCACGCAGCGATCGAGGAGGGCGTGGACCGCGTCGTGTGCCTGTCCACCGACAAGGCCGCATACCCCATCAACGCCATGGGCAAGTCCAAGGCCATGATGGAGTCCATCATCTACGCCAACGCCCGCAACGGCGCCGGCCGCACCACCATCTGCTGCACCCGCTACGGCAACGTCATGTGCTCGCGCGGCAGCGTCATCCCTCTGTTCATCGACCGCATCAGGAAGGGCGAGCCGCTCACCGTGACCGACCCCAACATGACCCGCTTCCTCATGAACCTGGACGAGGCCGTCGACCTGGTGCAGTTCGCCTTCGAGCACGCCAACCCCGGCGACCTGTTCATCCAGAAGGCGCCGGCCTCCACGATCGGCGACCTCGCCGAGGCCGTCCAGGAGGTCTTCGGCCGCGTGGGCACCCAGGTGATCGGCACCCGCCACGGCGAGAAGCTGTTCGAGACCCTCATGACCCGCGAGGAGCGCCTGAGGTCCGAGGACATGGGCGGCTACTACCGCGTGGCCTGCGACTCGCGCGACCTCAACTACGACAAGTTCGTCGTCGACGGCGAGGTGGAGACCCAGGCCGACGAGTCCTACACCTCCCACAACACCGAGAGGCTCGACGTGGAGGGCACCATCGCCAAGATCAAGACCGCCGAGTACGTGCAGCTGGCACTCGAGGGCCGCGAGCACGAGGCGGTGCAGTAGGGTGCGCGTCCTCGTCACCGGCGCGAGGGGCTTCGTCGGGAGGAACCTCTGCTGCGCCCTCAAGAACATAAGGGACGGCAAGGACCGCCGCGCCAAATTCCAGCAACTCCTTCCCCTCGAGGTCATGGAGTACGACATCGACTCGATGCCCGCCGAGCTCGATGACTACTGCTCCCGCGCCGACTTCGTGTTCAACCTGGCCGGCGTCAACCGCCCCGAGGACCAGTCCGAGTTCATGGAGGGCAACTTCGGGTTCGCCTCCACGCTGCTGGGCACCCTGGAGCGCCACGGCAACAGGTGCCCCGTCATGCTGTCCAGCTCCGCGCAGGCGAGCCTGTCGGGACGCTTCGAGGGCTCGGCCTACGGGGAGTCCAAGCTCGCGGGGGAGGGCCTGTTCCGCGAATACTCCGAGCGTACCGGCGCCCCCGTGCTCATCTACCGCTTCCCCAACCTCTACGGCAAGTGGTGCCGCCCGCGCTACAACTCCGCCGTGGCGACCTTCTGCGACGCCATCGCCAACGGCCGCCCCTACACCGTGAACGACCCCTCCGTGGAGCTGGAGCTCCTCTACATCGACGACCTCGTGGACGAGATGCTGGGCGCCCTGCTCGGCGGGGAGCACCGCTGCGGATACGAGGGTCTCGAGAGGGTAGAGGGAGACGGGTTCTGCTACGTCCCGGAAACTGACGTCAAGTCGCTCGGCGAGATCGTCTGCCTGCTCGACGGCTTCCGAGACAGCCGCGAGACGCTCTCGGTGCCCGACCTTTCCGAGGGCTCCTTCTCCAAGAAGCTCTGGAGCACGTTCCTGTCCTACTACGAGCCGGGGCACTTCGCCTACGGCCTCAAGCCCAACGTGGACGCGCGTGGCTCGTTCACCGAGTTCCTGCGCACACCGGAGCGCGGGCAGGTCTCGATCAACATATCGAGGCCCGGAATCACCAAGGGCAACCACTGGCACATGAGCAAGTGGGAGAGGTTCCTGGTGGTCTCCGGCACCGCTTCCATCAAGCTGAGGAAGGTGGGGGTGGACTCCGATGGGAACCCGTTCCCCGTCGACGAGTACACCGTCTCGGGCTCGGACATGCGCGTGGTCGAGATGATCCCGGGCTACACGCACTCCATCACCAACCTGTCCGACACCGAGGACCTCGTGACGGTCATGTGGGCCAACGAGCCCTTCGACCCCGAGAACCCCGACACCTACTACGAGGAGGTCTAGCCGCATGGGCAAGGACTATTCCGATATCGCTTTCAGGGACGACGGCCGCCTTAAGCTCCTGATCATCGTGGGCACGCGCCCCGAGGTCATCCGCCTGTCCGAGGTCATCAAGAAGTGCCGACGTCACTTCGACTGCCTGCTGGCGCACACCGGGCAGAACTACGACTACACCTTGAACGGCATCTTCTTCCGCGACCTGTCGCTGGACGACCCAGACGTCTACCTGGACGCCGTGGGCGCCGACCTGGGCGAGACCGTGGGCAACATCATCGCGGCCTCGTACAAGCTGATGGTCCAGGTCCAGCCCGACGCGCTGCTGATCCTGGGCGACACCAACAGCTGCCTGTCCGCCATCGCGGCCAAGAGGCTCCACATCCCCATCTTCCACATGGAGGCGGGCAACCGCTGCAAGGACGAGTGCCTGCCCGAGGAGACCAACCGCCGCATCGTCGACGTGATCTCCGACGTCAACCTGGCCTATTCCGAGCACGCCCGCCGCTACCTCAAGGACACCGGCTGCGCCCCGGAGCGCACCTACGTCACGGGATCCCCCATGGCCGAGGTCCTGCGCGCGAACCTGGGCAAGATCGAGGCGTCCGATATCCTCTCCGAGCTCGGCCTGGAGCCCAGGCGCTACATGCTGCTGTCCGCCCACCGCGAGGAGAACATCGACACCGAGGCGAACTTCACGAGCCTGTTCACCGCCATCAACGCCCTGGCCGAGAAGTACGACATGCCGATCCTGTACTCCTGCCACCCGCGCTCCCGCAAGCGCCTGGAGGCCACGGGCTTCGAGCTTGACCCGCGCGTGCGCATGCACGAGCCCATGGGCTTCCACGACTACAACTGCCTGCAGATGAACGCCTTCGCCGTTGTCTCCGACTCCGGCACCCTTCCCGAGGAGTCCAGCTTCTTCGCGAGCGTCGGCCGCCCGTTCCCGGCGGTGTGCATCCGCACCTCCACCGAGCGCCCCGAGGCGCTGGACAAGGCCTGCTTCACGCTGGCCGGCATCAGCGAGCGCGGCCTGCTCCAGGCCGTCCGCACCGCCGTCGAGCTCGACGCGGAGGGGTCGCTGCCCGAGGCGCCCGTTCCCGACTACGCCGACGAGACCGTGTCCACCAAGGTGGTCAAGATCATCCAGAGCTACACCGGCGTTGTGGACAAGATGGTATGGAGGAAAGCGTAACTATGGGTCTCGTCTATAGGATTCTCGACGGCATCCCCCGTGCTTACAACAAGCTACTTCTTATGCCCTCGCTACGGCGCTCCTTTGCTGCGTGCGGAGAGAACGTGACCCTGGGCCGCCGCAGTGAGATTGCCGGAGTGGGAAATATCTACATGGGACACGACGTGTACCTGGGCCCCGGAACTACATTGCTCACAACCCGAGCGAAAATTTGCATCGGTGACTATGTTATGAGCGGACCCAACCTTACCGTTATCACCGGCGATCACCGTATCGACATCCTCGATCGCCCCATGATGGAACTTACCGATGAGGACAAGCTCCCCGATAACGACCAGGATGTCGTTATCGGTAATGACGTGTGGATGGGCAGTGGAGTGACGATTCTGAAGGGTGTCCATGTCTCTGATCATTCCGTTATTGCCGCCGGTGCCGTCGTAACCAAAGATGTAGAGCCTGAATATTCAATCTGGGGGGGTTCCTGCTCGCTGCTTAGGTTCGCGGCTTAAAGGATAACGATGGCTTCAGCTAAGAATATAATACATGCGAAAGTTCTAATGGTTGGTCCCGACCTTTCTTTGCACGGTGGAATTGTTTCCGTCGTGCAGGGTTATCTCGATGGGGGCCTTCCTGAGGCATGTGATACCTTCGAGTACCTGGGGACGGGCGTCGGTTCCTCAAAGCTCGGTAAGTCTCTCGCATTTACCCGGTCGTTATTGCGCTATGCGATGATCATGCCATCCTATGACATCATTCATTTACACATTAGCGCCCGTGGGTCCTATAAACGAAAGTCAATTATGGCTCGTATGGCCCACAAAGCAGGTAAGTACGTGATACTGCACGATCACGATGGGGAGTTTAAGAAGGCTTTTGAAGAGGGCGGAGATTCCTACCGTAGTGATGTAAGAAAGACCTTCAGTATCGCCGACCGAGTTGTGGTTCTGTCGGAAGAGTGGCGCGATTACTTTTCGGAAAACGTTTGCGATCTTGAGAAGATTAACGTTGTTCATAACGGTGTTAAAATTCCGGATAAGCCGTGCTCACCTTGTTCGCGTCAAGACGTCCTATTTTTAGGACGTCTTGACGCGAACAAGGGCCCTGACGTGCTCTTGCGCGCGTCAAGAGAAATCCTGTCGCGTTTCCCGGAGACTAAAATTGTCTTTGGCGGCGACGGTGAAATCGAGAAGAACGAAGCGCTAGCCGAGGAGCTTGGCATTGCTGACCGTTGCGAGTTTTGCGGTTGGGTTATCGGCGACGAGCGCGAGGCCCTCTTCGAACGGGCCGCGGTGTACTGCCTTCCCTCCAAGAACGAGGGGCTGCCCATGAGCGTACTAGAAGCGATGGCGCGTGGTATCCCTACGGTAGCCACGGCCGTGGGGGGAGTCCCCCAAGTTATTGAGGATGGAGTAAACGGGTTCCTCATTGACGTTGATGATGTGGGAGCTCTTTCTGATAAGCTCGCCATTCTTCTGGCGGACTCGAGGTTGCGTAAGAAGATTGGTGCAGCTTCGCGAGATAGCGTGACGCGCTCGTTTGGTGTCGATAGCAGTATTAAACAGCTACTTGTGTTGTATCGGGCAGTCAATGGTTGATACTCGGCAGTTCTGCATCGTGATGCGTGGGACACTCCGAGTGTTATTCCAATCTTTATTTGTTAGCCATATTTCTGTTTACCTTTTGGCTTCGAGGGGACCCTTTGTATTTAGAAGTTGATAAACGGCTTTCGCAAAATCCAGGAGATCGTTACGCCTTTCTTAATAAAAGATTCGACACGGCAGTGTTCCTTCGGTGGGAGATTCCTGCCCTTATCCTTGTTCAATTCTTGACTAATGCCGGTTATCTTGCGACGAGTATTACCTATCTATTTGATTTGGTAAATATTATCCTTTTAATCTTTAATGCAAAAAGGGTCAGTGGGTTTTTCCGCCAGCACAATGGCTATAGTCTACTGTTAATTTGCTACTGCTTATTGGCTATTGCATCTGGCCTAGGTGGTGGCGTCTCGCCATTGTGTATAACATGGGAACTCATTTCGCAACTTAGGATTCCTTTGTATATCCTTCTTGTGTCGGCTTTCTGGACGATTGACGACTTGGAATCGGTTTTGCGCTTTCTATTTCGGATTCAGCCTCTGAACGCCGCTTTTGCTCTTGTTGAGTACTTTGTTTTTAACCTCACTGGTGACTGCTGCGGGGGATTGTTTGGCATCGATGCTGGTAGCAATATGCTACTTAACATGTACCTGGTTTTCGTCAGCTCCATTGCCTGCTGCGGTTATCTATCGGGCGTAAGGTCAAGTCAGGGCGCTCTATCCTTTGCATCAACTCTGGTTGGTTCGTTCTTTGTAGCCACATTAGCCGAGATTAAGTTCTTTTATTTTGAAGCTGCTGTAATTATTATCATTGCAGTTTTGCTTGGAAAGAAGAGCGCAAAGATGGCAACGGCTATTGCCTTATTTGTAGCTGCCTGCCTGGTCGGTTTGTCAGCGCTTGCGGTGTATTTTCCCGATTCGTACGATATGCTTTTCGACACCAATCAGATGTTGTCGTACGACGATGGATCGAACGTTGCCACCAGCGGCTACGGAATATCAAGATTCGGGGCCATTTCGCAGATTGATGAACTTTTCTTTCATGGGGATACTCTTGATCAGGTTATAGGATTTGGGTTTGGATCTGCAACCATGTCCTCCATTGATCAGTTCTGCAGTCCCTTTTATTGGACCTATGGATGGCTCCGCTACTATTATTCCCAAATTGCGATGCTCTATCTTCAAAACGGCTATGTCGGTTTAGCTATATATTTCGCTCTAATGCTTATGCCCTGCTTGTTTGCAGTACTCAAACGTAAGGAACTCGAATCTTTGGGCGGTCGATTCTGGCTGACTTTCACTGTTGCAGTCACAGTTCTGTTTGTCATGAATTGCTTTTATAACGCAAGCTCACGTTCCTACGCTGCCCTTTTATGGGCCGTCTGCCTTGCTGCCCCGTTTTTAGTCTCTCAGAAAGGGGAAGACAATGCCATCCGATGAACGTCTATCGTCTTGCCACTATGACGTATCGGTGGTCGTGCCGATTTATCGCGTCGAGCGCTATCTTGATGATTGCGTGAATAGCCTTTTGGCTCAAACCTTAGGGAATCGTTTACAGATTGTTCTTGTTGATGATGGATCGCCCGACCGATGCGGTGAAATAGCTGATGAATATGCCGCGCGGTATGAGAACATTATTTGCGTCCATCGTAAAAACGGTGGACTGGGGCCAGCGCGGAACAGCGGGATTGATGCTGCTTCCGGTGAATATGTCGGATTTGTTGACAGTGATGACTTTGTCGACCTCGATATGTATGAGGGTTTGCTTGAAAGGGCCAAGGGGACGGGTGCAGACGCTGTCTTTTCCGGAATGAAGACGATATGCGAAGGTAAAATCTTAACCAGCTACCCTGTCCCTTATGGCAACGCTGTGTTTGACGGCTTCAATGCAGTAATGGATTTTAGGAAAACCTTTTACGGTGCAGCGCCTTCGCGCGTTGTCATGGAACCTATGCAGGTTTCCGTATGTCCTGCGATTTACAAAAGGGCGCTTCTTAATGCTGGAGACATTAGATTTGAGAATACGCGTTCCGAGGACATAATATTCAACCTCGATGCGCTTAGAGTCATGCGCGTCGTTGCAACAATGCCGCAGCTTTATTACAACTATCGGAAGGAGCAACAGGAGTCCATAACGAGTACGTTCAAACGGGCGACGGTTATGGAGTACTTCCTCCTGTTCGACCTTATCGAGAAGCGTGTATCCCACGAACAAGGAAAGCTAAAAGAGCAGTGCCGTTTGCGGTTTCATCGTCGCGTAATCGACTGTTCGAGAGGGATGCTGCAGGGTATCTTCTCTAGCTCTTTTGATTCTTCCGAGAGAGATGAATTGGTGCGAAATGTCCTTGATGCTCCAAGGCTTAAAGACGCCATAGCTGGATACCCATGGTGGAAATTGCCGGTTAAGCAAGCACTTTTCTTTATTGCGATGCGTTATGGGTTGAAAGGTGCCTTGGGCTTGATGTCGAACTTGAATAGAAACTGATTTAGTTAATTTTTTTGGGGGGTCTGAAATAAGGGATATAACATTGGATTTAGGTCTAACTGTTAAGAAGCGGATTGATTACGCTGTAGCTGGAAGCATGGATTATTTAGATTATCCGCTATCACCTGGCATGGCGGTCGGTAATTACAATGCCATCTGCTCTCCTAAGCAGTCCACGATTGATGAAGCCTTCATGCGATTGATCTTGATGATTGGCAGTTCCCCCCTCGTCGATGATTTCATTTTGCTTGTGCTTGGCTACGTCTGTCTTGCTTTCAGTAGGATGCTCATTGGCGTGCTGAGCGGTTTCAGGCGCGTGTTGAACGGCGATAATGTATGCATCGGTTACTCATATCTGAGGATTTGGCAAGCTACACAAGTGCCCTATGCGGGTCTTTGCAGCTCTTGGCGATGGACTCACCTAGAAAGTTCCCAACGGCGTCGCCTTCCTAGATCAATTTCTTCGAACTTGTTTGGTTGCTCGAGTCGAAAAGTGCAGACTCGCCTAGCGAGTCATCCTGTGATGCAACTATGGTCTTATTCGGGGAGGGCAACACGGGTGTGGAGATACTCGGTCAGAACGAACATGAATTTATTTGGAAGGTGGACTTCATTTCCTGCATTAAAAAGCCGCTGCGGTAAATCTAAGACTAAGAAGGTGATATTTTGCACGGCCGCATAAAGGATTCGGTACGGATAGCGAAGGCTAAGTACACGGGACTTTCGAAGATGAAGAAGGCCACGCTTTGGATTACGCTCAGTAGCTTCCTTCAGCGTGGCATCTCTTTCATTACGGTGCCTGTCTTCACGCGTTTACTGAGCACCGCCGACTACGGTTCGGTAAGCGTATATCAGAGTTGGGAGATGGTCGCCATGTACCTGGCCACTCTGGGCGTTACTTACGGCGGCTTTAACAATGGCATGATACGCTATAAGGAGGATCGCGAGGGGTACACCACCTCGGTTATGGGTCTCGTCGTGGCCATGGGTGTCCTTTGGATTGCGTTAACTCAGGCCCTATCGAGTCGAGTTGTCGTGCTCACCGGCATGCCGCTCACCTTGGTCTCGCTTCTCTTTGTTGAGGTGATTGCCAAGGGTATATATGACGTGTGGAGCACACGAATGAGGTTCGACTACGAGTACCGCAAGCTCGTTCCCGTGGCACTCTTGCTTGCTATCGCTGTTCCTGCCGCTGGTGTGTTGTTTGTCGTTATGGCAAGCGACAAGGTGTTGGCCCGAGTGCTATCCTTCGTGCTCGTCGAAGTTGCCTTTGCAGTTGTTTTAGGCGCCTGCACTCTGCGTCGTAGCAAGTGCGTCTTTAAGTGGGATTATTGGAAGTTCACGCTTCTATTTAACATCCCCCTACTTCCGCACTATCTTTCGCAGGTTGTGCTTAGCTCTAGCGACCGTATCATGATTGCGAGTCTCTGCTCATCTGCAGATGCAGGCGTATACAGTATCGCCTACTCGGCGGGCATGATAATGACTTTGCTCACTACATCGCTTAATTCAACTGTCATGCCATGGCTGTATCGTACACTTGAATCAAAGGAGCATGCCAGGATTGGCAAGACAAGCATTCTATTATTTAGCGCGCTCGCCCTGGCGGTCCTTGTTGTGAACATCCTCGCCCCTGAGGTGGTAGCGATTCTCGCACCGGGTGAATACAGCGAGGCGATGCAGCTTGTGCCGGTGATTGGCGCGAGCGTCTTTTTTATGTTTATGTACACGTTTTGCTCCAACTTGGAGTTTTATTTTGAAAAGACTCGGTTTGCAGTCATCGTTTCGATTGTTGCCGCCTTGCTTAACGTGGCGCTTAACATGTTATTCATTCCCATTTTCGGATACCGCGCGGCGGGATACACCACCCTTTCCTGCTATATGCTCCTTGGCATTGCTCACTACGCGTATTCCCAAGGTCTTTCACGCAAACTAATAGGGGCAAGGCCTTTCAATACGCAAGTGGTTTGGGGAATCGCAATGGCGTTCGTCACGGTATCTCTTATCTTGCCGGTTTTGTACCCGCATCCAATCGTTCGCTATTCCGCGTTCGGCATTACAGTTATCGCGGCATTCGCCTTCCGTAAGAAGATCATCTTGAAGGTTAAGGAGTTAAAGGCACGATGAGTCAAACACCTAAACAGGATATCTATATTGCGACTATCATTGACTCGCATAACTACGGTACCGTTCTGCAGGCGGTTGCCACGCGCGATGTACTGCAGTCCTACGGTCGCCCCGTCTTTATTGACTACTGCCGTCCGCAGTGGACTTTCAAGGGCTGGGTGAGGTCATACATGGGAAACGAAGACCGCAGCGTGCTAGAGAGAATCGCGCGCCTTGTGGTCAACGCGCCGGTGCGCCACGGGTCGTACAGGCTGTTTCGTTCATTTGTCGAGCGGGAGTTGGAACTGTGCTCGTCGGCGCCTTATCTTACGAAAGGGGAGGAGCTTGACCCTTCCGCTGTGTATTGCGTGGGCAGCGATCAAACGTGGAACATCGAGTGCAATTATGGCATCGATCCCGTGTATTTCCTCAAGAATGTACCAGGGAATTACAAAAAGATGGCCTTCTCGGCAAGCTTCGGACGGCCTTGCCTGAACGCCGAGGAAGCCGCACTCACAAAGCCACTGCTCTCGCAATTCGACGCTATTTCTGTACGCGAGAGCTCGAGCGTGGCGATTTTGCATGGAATGGGTATTAGCGGTACGGCGCTTAAGGACCCTGTGCTGCTCTGCCGGCCGGAGCTTTGGCGCGAGCTCGCGGCAGGTGTTCCTACGGCAACGGAGAGCTACGTCCTTGTTTACATGCTAAATGACAATCCTGGAATGTGCGCTTTCGCCCGAGATCTCGCTAGGCGCGAGGGACTGCGTGCCCGCATCGTGACATTCAACCCCCTCATAAGCGCGCCCGAGGGGCTGGAGGGCGTTTGTCTTCCCAAGCCTGAGGAATGGGTCGCGTTGTTTCGCGACGCCTCCTATGTGGTGACCGATTCTTTCCATGGCACTTGCTTCTCGCTTCTCTTCGAGCGTCCGATGGTCGTATTCGATCCGCCTAAGTTTTCGGTGCGTCTTAAAGACGTGCTGGGGGATTTCGCACTCGCTGACAGGCGTGTTGCTGACGGGCGCAATCCTATGAACATTGTTGACTCGACGATTGATTGGGATGCGGTGCGGGCTTGCAAGGAGAGGTTCGCGAAAGAGTCGAGGGTTTTTCTCGACAGCGCATTCAGGGCATGTTCCGAGGCGGAGCAGAATGACAGATAACGCTTCTCGACCTCGAAAAACATGTCTCGCTGCCGTTGAAGCCGATGGCGAAGAGCTCATGCTCTCATCGTCGGGCGGAGTTTTTTCGATCCTGGCGCGAAGAACGCTAGATTTCAACGGCGTTGTGTATGGACACGCATTTGATGATAGTCTCCACGTTAGCTGCGTGCGAGCAGAAAACATCGACGAGCTCTCGGCGATGCGCGGTTCCAAATACGTTCAGAGCGATATGGGCGACGCAATTTCGAGCGTCGGGCACGATCTCAGCGCAGGGCGTGAGGTTCTCTTTAGTGGGACGCCTTGTCAGATAGACGGGCTGCTCGCGTTTCTCGGTGGCCCGCAGGATAGGCTACTCACCGTTGACATCGTCTGCCACGGGGTGCCTAGCCAGGCGTTCTTCGCTGATTGTATGGGGGAGGAGTTTGCACCCGATCGGCTGCTTTCCCTCCGCTTCCGTGACAAACATGAAGGTTGGGGCTGTGGTGGTGGTGCCACTATTCTCCATGCCGGAATTGAAAAGGATGTTCCTTTCTCGCCTGAGATTTCGTATTACTATAAGCGGTTCCTTGCCGGAGATGTTTATCGTGAGAGCTGCTACAGATGTCCCTATGCCGGCGGCGAACGCCCCGGCGATTTCACTATCGGTGATTTTTGGGGGATAGATGTCGGTGGTTCGGGCCTTGATTCTCGTCGTGGTATTTCCGTCGTCATTGCTAACACCGCGAAGGCGGAAATGCTCATCCCCTACATAAAGAATGAGACTTCATGGGCTGAGCGCCCTCTTGAGGAAGCAGTGCGCGGAAATGATCAGCTTCAACACCCCTCCCCGCGACCTGAATCGCGTGATGTCGTGCTGAAGCGCTGGAAAGAGGAAGGTATTGGCGTCCTCGAGGATGAGTATCGTCGCGAAACCTCGATGGCGTCTAAGAAATGGCTGGCTAAAAGGGCAATTAAAATTGCTTTAAAGGGGTTTTTGGGAAAATGATGAATCAGCCGAAGGTTTCTTTGATTGTGCCGGTCTACAACGCGGAGAAATGGCTTCCCGAGTCTTTTCGTTCTTTCGAGGCGCAGACATACCGTAACATTGAGTGGATATTAGTTGATGACGGCTCGACTGACGGCTCCGCCGACCTGTGCACAGTCTGGTGCGATGCTGACCCTGTGTGCCGCAAGCTTGTTCGCAAGCGAAATGGCGGTGCCTCATCTGCTCGAAATGTTGGTCTTGATAACGCTACGGGAGATTGTGTTCTTTTCTGGGATTGCGACGATGTGCAGAGTCCCGACGCCGTCAGGAAGATGGTGGACTCTTTGCCTGGGAAAGACGGTGTAGCTGTCTGCGCCTTGCGTCGTGTTGAGCCAAACGGTTCCTATCAAGATTTGTTCACATGCGATAGAGCCACTGTTTCGTCCGAACGAGCTATAAGGATGTGGCTAGAAGGCAAGGTGTCTACAGGACCGATCACGAAACTTGTGCCGAGAGAACTTCTTTTAGACAACGGCATAAGGTTTGAAGAGGGCATCACCAACGAGGATGTCATGTGGACGGCTGAGGTGCTTGCTGCGGCTGGCAGTGTTGTCCTTATGGGTGAATCTCTGTATCGTTATATTGCCCGCGAAGGCAGCGTGACCATGAGCTTTAGCCCCAAGACTGTTAACGTCTTTGATAACTGCCGAAAACTCGAGAGCTTCATTTCGGCTCATTTTCCAGACCTCGTGGATTGTTGCAATATGTATTGCGCCCGTTCTTGCTGGAATGTAGCGCTTTCGGCTTCTCGCGGTGGAAATAAGAAAAAATACCCCGAAGTGTATGCAAGGGCAATGCTTGAGATTGGGACCAGAAAAGTCGATTTAGTGAAGTGGTGCGCTACTCCAAAGGATCGTGCGCTTCGGTTTCTTGTTAAGACAGGCTTATACGGGTTGTTGAGAAAATAACAATGAACAAGTGTGAAAACAGCAATATAAAAGCCAGGCCAATTCCTATACTATATAACGATGATTCCGAATGCTGCGGATGTAGCGCTTGCTTTGCGGCATGCCCCAAAAAGGCGATAAGCATGAAGCCGAACCGGCATGGCTTCATGTATCCGAATATCGATGAGAAATTATGCATTCGTTGCGGCATGTGCATCTCAGTATGTGCGTTCAAGAGAAAAATTGGTCGATAGTCATGCTTCTAAAGTGATGATCTTTCGGAGTTGGGATAATGAGCGCTACTTCGACTCTTCCGCTTTAAGGGTCAGGTTGAAAACGATTGACACTCTAAATGGGTATTTAACTGAAGAATTGCTTGCTTAAGCACCAAATCGTCACGCCTAGGATGACTCTGAGAGTCAGCTGCTCATGAATCTGTTGTAGAGCTTGTCGAGTAGCGTCTTCCCAAATTAAATTACGATCTTGAAGGAGGAAAGGCTGCGCCAATCGACTTACTCACCAAATAACTCGGGGCGTACCTATCGTGCTAGAAGAATGGCGATCCTCAGAGGATTTATCTTTATAAGGGCAATGACCTTGTAATGGATTTACTTTCTGCGAATGAAGAATTTCAAAGATAAACCGTTTTAGTATTCAGAGTATTATCGGAGCGGCTAGATTGATATGTCCACTTACGGCAACCCTCATCAACTCCTGATTTTGGGAAATGGCTTCGACTTATACTGTGGTTTAAAATCGCGATATTCAGATTTCTTTTCGATTTGGCTAAAACCCGTACTCAATGAAACTCTTTCCAATCCTGCTTCTACACCTTATAGCTTTTATAAATCGGGTTTAACCGTATGGGATCTCATCTTTTCCCTATTGGGACCACTTAAACAACCATCACCGAGTGTCAGGTGGTGTGATGTTGAGTACGTAATGAAAGAAGTCTTAAGTCACCCAGATGCTATCTCGTCGAAGAATTCGGCGTTTATTACGGTAGCTGATATATATTCGGCGTTGAAGCATAATAAAATACAAAGAAATAAGCACGACAGCGTCTACGTATCGCAATTCCTTGCATATAAAGGTTTTCAATGCAAAAGCATTAGCAATCTTTATTCCGTCCTCCTATCTGAGTTAAATATGCTTGAGACTGCATTTGCCAGTTATCTTAAAAAGGCAATTGAAGAATGCGAACGATATGGCATCGATTCAAAACTATTGCTAACCAGCTTAGTTTCCTCTGGTGCCGAAAATGAAATTACAGATGCGACAATACTGAATTTTAATTACACGCATCCTTTGTTAATGAAGCAGGACCTTGATGTCGCCGAGGTGGACTATATTAATATTCATGGTCGCTGTGGGGGAGAAATCATCTTTGGTATAGATGGTACTGGCCTTATTTATGATGATAGATTGATGCCATTTACGAAGACCTATAGGGTTATGGCATCTCATCGCATGGATTTGCGTGCTCCGGTTTCGAGACAATGTGAGCTGGCCCCTTATGACCAAGGGACAAAGACTATTAAATTCTTCGGACATTCTTTGGCTGAGGCTGATTACTCATATTTCCAATCGATATTTGATAATGTCAATTTATATGGTGGCAAGACGTCGCTGGTCTTTTATTACGCTCCATACTGCTCTTCAGCTGAGAAGGACTTGCAGAAATCTATCGTAAGGCTTCTCTCATCTTATGGGTCGACCATGACCAATCGTGGCCATGGAGACAATTTGATTCATAAGTTGCTCATGGAGGGTCGCATATCAATATAGAAAGTCCCTGACTAGCTATTTAGATCATTGCTTTAAGACCAAGTGCCTGACATTCGCATTTTCAATGGCGCTAGACGTCGTGTCGTGAAAGCCAAGGGCGTGCCCGTGGTGGTCTACGAGCCCACGCATGACGCGCCGGAGTTCTTCGGGTCCGAGGTCACGCACGACCTGGAGGCCTTCAAGGCCGGCTGCGACGTGATCGTCGCCAACCGCTGGAGCGACGAGCTCGCGGACGTGGCGGACAAGGTGTACACGAGGGATCTGTTTAAGCGGGACTAGGGGAGAGGGCTCACCTGAGTTGGGAGGGCTTAGCCTTCCGTTTGTGTAACTGTGCTGAGGATGAGGGTCTATCGGCTAACGTCGATAGACCCTCATTCCTTTTTAAGCAAATTAGTTGCCGCTCGATTGTCTAAGCCAATACTGCGTTCCGCTATTTGACTCCAAGCTGATACCATTGAATTCAAGTTAATGACTGCCATTGTGCGCGCCAATTACATCGGCAAAAACACTTTATCGCCAGCAATTACAGCCATCGCATTGGGTAACGGCGGCTCTTCATCGGAAGGTTTGATTCAACTTGAGCATTTCAGAGAAAAATCAGTTTTCGTCCGACGATAATGCGTGCCAGCTGAAGCCAATGACTCCAAAGTACGATGAGAGTCAGCATAGACGTTACGTTGATCGTCTTAGGAACGCTCTTTATGAGCAGAATTGTAAGAGTGTGGCTCTTTCTGGATCTTACGGAAGCGGCAAAAGTAGCATTCTGGACCAATTTGTTAAGGAGGCTAAGGAGGATGGCCACTCTGTCGCTAAAGTCAGCTTGGCAACTTTTAATGCTGATCTATATCGGCAAGGGGCCAGTACGGATTCTTCGATAACAGCATTGCTTGAGCGCGAGATTTTAGGCCAGCTTCTTTACCAAGGAGACCCTGCTAAAGCGCCTAAGTCTTCCTTTAATCAAATACATAACGCATCGTTGCGGAGCAAGGTTAAATCGGCACTGCCTGTCTCTCTAATTATCTTCATCACTCTTATAGGTGCTTTGATATTTCATTTTTCAAGAAGTGTCACATTTGCGTCGTGTCTTACGTTTATGGCTGACACCAGCAAAGAACGATTCCAAATGCTTATGACGCTCGCCATCTTCTTATTGGCGGTGGCCTTTTTGGCTATTTCGCTTATATGTGGATACGTCCTTTGGGTTTTTGATAAGGCGCGCATTAAATCAATTTCAGCTTCGGGAATTACTTTATCCATTGCCGCAGACGAAGACTACGCCTCATATTTCAATAAATACAGAGATGAGCTGATTTACCTTTTTGAAGCGAATGGCTTCGACACCGTTATTTTTGAAGATATTGATCGGTTCGATGACCTTGCTATTTTCGATGAACTTCGAAAGCTGAACGATCTTCTGAATATGGCGCCCTGCATTGTTGGCAAAGAAGGCAATAAAGTTGTTGGTTTTGTTTACGCCGTAAAAGATAGCATATTCGCATTAGAGAAGGAGTCAGACCAGAACTCTAGGGAAGTTCTTGGTTCGGGACGTGTGAAGTTTTTTGACATGATTATTACCGTAGTCCCATTCATTTCACAGTTTAATGCCAACGAGGTGGCCACTAAGGTATTTGAGCCGGAGCTAGAGCAAGCTAAGTCCACAAAAGAAGGTCAGCGTTTTTCCGATCTGCTTTTGCTTGCGGCTCCCTATATTGCGGATATGCGCTTGATAATTAGCATTCGCAATGACTACCTCGTCATGGTTCAGGAGATGGGTTCCCCGTCTTTCGATAAGCCATCTTCTTTGGGGTTAACCTGCACTGGAATATTGGCAATTGCAATCTATAAGAATTTGTATCCTCTGGAATATGAAGACCTTCGTATTCACAAGGGAAAGCTGAATGAGCTGTACGACTTACACCAAAGTGGCATTAACCGATTGCTTCCTGGGCTATTGACTCTAAGAAAAATGTGTGAACGATGCAAGCAAAGCGACTGCATGTTGGACGATGTTGCCGAATTTTTAGGCAAGATTCTAGAAGATGTGCTGGAGAAGCGCACCAAAAATGTTCGTTGCCTAACTCTTGCTTCAGTCGCTTTTAGCCTAAACAATAACGAAACAGATAGCATCTTTAGCTCGCGGTTCTGGGACAGCTTCTTTAACTTAAAACCTGGGGAATACATTTATATTGGCAATAACAGTAGCAGTATGTATCCAGGTGTCGGGTTGACAAAGGCTGAGTTTCTCGACCTGCTCAAGTTGGACCTTCCTGGCGCTGGAATATACCGCTTTATGCAGAGCGGACCAATAGATTCAGTTGCGTGCCTGTCTTTGGAAATTGAAAAGATTCGTACCTCTGATTTTTCCACAAGCCCAGAATTGCTATGTCCAGTCAACGATACCGGGGAGGAAGAACAACTTGAGTCATTTGCTTCATTAGTAAAACAAAAGGTTGGAGAAGGCATTGTATCTGATCTAATTTTGGAAGGCTTCATCGGGAAGGATTTCGATCTATACATATCGAAATATCCGAACGATGCAAAGCCTAATGTTGTTAATTTCATTTATCACTGTTATCAGCGCGGCGTTCAGAATCTTGACTACGTATTGGACAACGATGACTGTTGTGCCATTTTGAATATCATTCCAGCAATCTATTTAGGTCAATCGTGCTGTTTCAACCGTTATTTGTTTGCTTATGTTTTGGGGAGAAGTAACAATGATCAAGCTTCCGGTGGGCTGGCTGGAATCACCACATTGGTTGCTGGCATAGTCGACAATTACTCGAGTTCAGGTAAGGAACTTATAGAGCGCTTGTTTGAGGACTACCCAAACAACCAGAGTCAAGTGAAAACGTTCATTTTGACTCTGCTGGCCCAAACTGAACGTGCTTTCGACATCCTTGTAGATTCATCTAAAGACACATGCTCGCAACAAACTCAGTATGAGCTAATGTGTTATGCCTTTGCGAACATGAATTCAAATCTTTCTTATACGTGTGAGTTAAGTTCGTCTTGGCTTTCAAATAATATCGAATCAATGTCAATTTCTCGCATGGTCGTAGACGAAACGAGGGCCATCTCGATTGCAAGTTATCTCGAACAATGCTCGGTCACCATCCGTGAACTTAGCTCTCTTGGTGACCAGCTTGGAATCTCTGTCGTTAACCTTGGAAACTATGACGTTACACGAGCCAATTTGTTATTCGCATGTAAAACTAACCGAGTGCCTTCGCTGGACGCTCTTGATGAGGTTTACCCCGTTGTCTATGAAAAGGTTACTTCTTCTGAAGAGGCCTTGACTTCGTATTTAAATGCCATGGGGCCTACGGAGTACACCGCCACACAGTTTGCACCCTTTGTTTTTAACGGGCTTTGTCGAGGAGTTGAGTCATGGCAGCAGTCTGCTGACGTCGACAGTCTTGCTGGAACTATAATCGAACGAGTTAATCCTGATGCTGAAGCTGTTAACCTGGATGATCTCTGTCCTCTTGATTCGATCGACGAGCTTAATGTGATGGGACGAGCATTAATACGCCAGCTCATTCTTAATAAAAAAGCTGCAAAGACATATAGAAATGCCATCTATATTTTGAAGCTCGAAAATGTTGATGATACTTCTCGCAACCTTCATCTATTCGACGGATTCATGGGTCAGGGTGGCATTGGTGAAATGCTTAATAACTTAACCAGCGGAGCTTCGAACGTTAGTGAGTTTGCAGATGCATTGTTATGCAGAACTCATCTATCTTCCGAAGAGCTATTAATAGCTATGTTAAGGCTAAAGGAAATTGAAGAAGGCTCCTTTCCCATCACGGTTGCCAACGACTCCATTGGCGAGATTAATTTCGATAAGTCAACCGTAGTCGCATTAGCTGACCATGGGCTAATTAGCCCACTGGGAGTTGTCTACGAATACCTAGATGGCGGCAATTGGAATTTCCGAAGGAAGATTCTCAAGAAATTGCTCCGTGACAACCCGGATAAAGACCGGAGCAGCTTGCCGCGCCTGTACGCGTGTGATTTACCCCGAATTGTAGCTGCCGCCAAATCCTGGGGTTCTTGGCTAGCGGAAGACATTGTCTCTGACCCTCATTACTACATTGATCAATGCTGTGAAGATGACTCTGAGAAAGAGAAAGTGCTTATGGAGATCAAGAAAAAGGCTGAGGAGAAGGGATTGCTCTAGACCCCTTTTAGATTCCGGACTGCATCAAAGGGCCTATCGGCGCTTCATTGAAAAGCCAAGCAGAAGACTGCTCGATAATAGTTGTTGCCTAATGTCCGCCTCAACATTTTCTCATTCTTCCTTTCACCGACTGGCAAAACGATTTACACCTAATTTCAGGGTTCGTTTACAAGCAATTCGTTCGCCACTCGCCCGATCTCGCTACACTAATAACTGCTGACACCAGGACATTTCCTGGTGCGGCTTCCATTGGCTCTTGCGAAGATCGGAGCGGTTATGTTTGCCACCGCGTTCCACACCAGCCGACACTACATTCTGCTTACTGTCATGGCCTGCCTATGCGTTTTGCTGGGCGGGCCTTCTTATGCCGTGGGCGCGGAGAGCCTTTTCATTGCGGGCGCCACGTACTACGAACCGGGCGTTTCGGGCCCCGGTTGGGCTTGGACCGATGCCGACCATCTGGAGCTAACCGACTATGAGGGCGAGGCCATCGGCGCTGACGGCAACCTGGTAGTAACACTTGTGGGGCAAAACTCCGTGGTCGAGACGAATGCGACCGATGCGGACATTTCCATGAGCGGCATGGAGGTGTGGGGGAACCTTACGCTTCGCGGTTCCGGCTCGCTCACTGCGTCTGGTTCGCAATGCGGGATCCATGTGTCCCAGGCGCTGGTGGTGGACGGCTGCACGGTCGATGCCAGGGCCGACGGGGCAGGCGTTCTTGACCAGACTGTTGCCGGCATTGCCGCAGGCAGCTTGACCGTACGTGGCGGCGGGCACGTTACTGCCGCGGGCGCGGAATTCGATACGGGCTTGCGCTTTTATGGCGTGCGCTTGCTCGACGAGGGGTTTGGTGCTGACATTGCGAGCGAGACACTTGTCGTGGATGCGTCCTGGCTGGATGCAACCGGTACGGATGCCGGCGTTGCCTGCGATCGCGGATCGCTCGTGGCTGCGCACTTTGTGACGCCTGCAGGCGGAGCCTTTGGTGCTGCCAGCGTGGCGGATGCCGATGGGACCGTGGCACCGCATGTGGTGATTGTGCCCGATGGCGCCACCGCCCCGGCGGGGGAGACCGTTACACCCGGCGGCGAGGTGCCGGGGGATGGCACGGGCGAGCCTACTGGTGGCGCCGACCCTGCTGCGGGGCAACCCGGTGCGGGACCGGCAACGGATCCTGCGGTGAAACCCGTGGCTACGTCGACCAAGACAACGGCCACCAAGACCACAGTCACCAAGACGACCAAGTCCAAATCCACTATGGCAACAACATCGGCGCTTCCCAAGACCGGCGACAACCACTGGATAGCTGCCTCCTTAACGCTATTCCTGCTGGGGACAGTGCTTCTGAGCACCGCATACCGCTGCTGATGCGGTACGACGCACCTGGCAGCAATACAAGAGCTCTGTAGGAGCTTTAAGGGCAACGCTTTCTTATTACTTCTCTGTACCACCTTTGGGGGTAACCACCGTGCCATACCTTGGTGCTATACTCGGAGCCCTAAGGAAGTGGTTCATATGTACTTGAGCGATACTAAGATTCAGGAGCTAATCGACAGCGAGGTTCTGCTCCATGCCGATGCTTCGAACATCGGACAGGTTACGTATGACTTGCGCACCGACGGCTTCTACATTAACGAGAACAAGCAGTCCGAGGTCGAACTCGGTCCTGGTGATTCGACATTCGTCTCTTGCGTTGAATGCGTTGCGTTGCCAAACGATTTAACCGCTAGCGTACTTCTGCGCAATTCGCGCATTCGCCAGGGGCTTTCTTTGGATGCGCCGCTATATTTCCCCGGACATGGAACACGGCTGTTCTACCGTGTTACAAACGTAAGCGGCAACACTATTACGCTCGATAAGTCAAAGGGCATAGCGCAGGTTGCATTCCAGCACGTTGATGGCATGGTGGCCCATCCTTACCACGGCGCTTTCTCTGATGAGCTTAACTTTAACGGACTTGCAGATTATTCCGACGTTTATGCCGGGGAACTTAAAAAGGTCGAGGACAAGAAGGAAGAAATCGTCAATATCGAGTCCCGTATCTATGGCAACGTCCTGGCCCTCTTCGCCATTTTCGCTGCGATCTTTACGCTCGTAAACGTCAACGCCGGAGGTCTGTCCTCCAATATAACAACCGTCAACTTTGTTGCACTCGACCTGCTGATTATTGGCGGCTTTCTGGTCCTAGCGTCCGCAATCGAGGCCTTCCTTGTTAAGGACAAAGAGAAGAAGGCGTGCTTGCCTCTTGCATTAGGTATCGTTTGTATTGGTGTAGCGGTGTACTTGGCATTGCATCAAGCGGCCTGTGCTTAAGACTAGAAAAACATATCTTCTGATGTGGGGCGTATCGACTGATGTTGGTATGCCCTCGTCTATTTGCTGGCCATCCTATGCTAGAGCCTTTGTGAACAATACGATTACCGTCGATCAGCTTGGTCGATCTATGAGGCTCGGTAACCTGGGAGAGCAGATTGTGCTCAAAAGCGAGCGTGCGTTTAAGAGCATTCGTTTTGCTGGATTTGAACGTGCGCCGCAAGCTCTGTATGGCCCATTGGCCAAGGAGCGAGATGAAGCGGCAAGGGCACAGCACCGGGAGCTACTTGCCGAAAATCCATTTGAGGGAATTCGTATCGTCGATATCATTCGAGAGGGGATGACGGGCAATGACCCACGCTTACAGTGAGATGTATCTCGAGGATGCCATGAGAACGCTGGGCGAGGCGGTCGATTTTGCCCTCTGTGACCAAGGGCTGACTCCAGCCGAGTTGACGGCGATCCTGTCGAACGCTTTTGAGATGAAACAGTTTGAGCGCGGTATGCCTCGCGTCGTCTGCGGCATGGCGGGCGACGAGCTCGCGCGCGATATTATTGCCCATGCGGGACTGACCCCCGTCGAATGCAGGGAGACCTATCCGTTCGACCGTTCGCCTCAGTATTGGGCGGGCTGGGTTTTGGCCTATGCGCAATGGATGAGCAGCTTGGGCTTTAATGAGCTACTCGAAGTCGCCCCGCTCGATTGGATAATCGGTTCGTATCATCCGCTCCACGAGGCCTCCGAAGACAAATTCGCCCAGATTGTCATTGATAAATGGAACGATGCCCAGGCAGACAAAAAGGGCCTCAAAGCGGCACGAAAGGCGGCCGGCCTAACGCAAAAACAGCTCGCCGCCCAATCGGGGGTTAAACTTCGCGCCATACAACTCTACGAGCAGAATCAGCTTGACCTACGCCGTGCCTCGGTCTCTTCGGCATTGGCGCTCGCAAACACCCTGGACTGTACTATCGGAGACCTCGTCTGGCAGCCGGTTGCCCTGGAGTACGACTCGCAGGCTATTTCGTCTGTAAAGCTATAGAGGAGTCAGACATGCCTTGGAGCTATGTTCAACAAGATGACGGCGCTGATTGCGTTGCTCGAGAAGATCAATCAACTGCGCACGTGGCAAATTCAGCATCACCGATTTTGCTCGACGGCGCCACGTCAATCGACGAAGCTGTTCGGCTGACCATTGAGGGCGTGCCCAACGCGCTCAGGCTCTTGGAGAACTCATGATGGCGATGGCGCAGCGGAGCGCTCATCCGTTCGCGCCGCTCGTGCTCGATGATGCCGGTTCGCTCGAGGCCATGGCCGCGGCCGTGATGCGTCTGCACAGCACGTTGATGACGGTCGGGCGCTGCTATAAGACCGACGCCACAGGCGACCGAGCCGCGCTTGAGCTTGGACGCGTCGAATCCGTGCTTGCGGGTGCATTCTGTACGATATTCGACCAATCGCCGGCCGATCGCTTCGCAGACATCTTTGACCAGGTCGCTTATGTGGCCGAGCACATGGTCAAGGACCACATCTTTGAGGACGGCAACAAACGAACCAGCCTTGTCTTTGCGTTGTCCGTCTTAAGGTTCGCAGGCACTCCGGTCGTGCTGTCCGACAGCCCCGAGCCCAAAGACAACCAGTACTACGCCTGGATCCAGGACCTCGTTTCTAGTCGCCGCACGAACAGCGAGCTATCCGAAGAGCTGCGCTGCGGATGCGTTGCGGGCGCGGACAACCCGTCGCACGTATAGAATCTAAGCATCCGCACGCCGGTTATTGAATGGATTGGACACCACATGGAGATCCCCAGCACCCTGTGCAGCAATGTGTACGACTTCGCGTTTTGCCCCGAGCCCTGCTACGACCGCCTGGTCGACCTCGCCGACCCCGAGGACTGGGGTCCCGGCAACCGCATCCTCAAAAACTACCTGTCGTTTTCGTTTAGCCGCGCGGTGTTCCTGACCGAGCGTGACTTGGACCAGACCGGGCCGTCCAACCTGCCGCTGGTGTTCGACAATGACCGCTGCCTGTTCAATACCGGCCTGTACACGCGTCGCTACGAGACCATCTACGGCCTGTTTGAGCCCAACACCAAGCCCGACGCGCGCCAGCGCTGGTTTTTGAAGGGCTTCTTTAAGGAGAGCGACCCCATGCTGGTCTCGTTTGAGTACCTGCCGTGCCGCGTGCGCTTTGCCGAGGACCCCTCCGAGCTGGTCTTTGACTACCGACTGCCCATCCGCTCCAACATCGACCACATTCTGGGCGACGAGGAGAACCTTACGCGCATCCCCGCCAGCCTGATGGGGGAGGACAACTCGTTGCTGCTGCGTCGCGCCTTTGAGGGCGCCGTCGTCGAAGCCGCCCGCCGCGCCGCCGCCAACTACACGCTCGCCGTGCCGCAGTTCTACGGCGGCGGGATCCAGCTGCTCTTGCCGCTGTGCCTGACCGGCGACAAGCCCGAGCTAGCGCTGACCATCCAGCGCGAGGACGGTTTCTACGCCGCGCGCACCTGCCTCACGCTCGACATGGCCTACAACAACGCGCGACTCATCTGCCGCCCTGAGACTTCGTGGATCAAGCGATAAAGGGCTGTTGAACTGGTGGTTTATCGCGTACCCTGATTGCGGTTGCGCGGTTTGCTCCCACGAATTTAAAATCGAGGGTAAAAAGTTCTTGGTAAACCGCGCGTGGCTATGTTAGTATCTCTTTTGCCGAAAGGCGACGGGCGATTGGCTCAGGGGTAGAGCATATCCTTCACACGGATGGGGTCACAAGTTCGAATCTTGTATCGCCCACCATCTAAAGCACAGGTCAGAGGTGTTACGCCTCTGACCTTTTTCTATTTGACACCATGGGTGACACCAAAAGTGACACCAAATTTTCGATTTTTATTAGCATGGGGTCCTATTTTTTATTGAACACAAACCCTTCATAGTTCCTACATATTGAATATAATTTTCGTTCGTTGACCAACTATAGAGTGACGTCGTCGAACATTTTGAAAATAGTTCACGCGCTCTTTCAACGAATTCTTTGCATGATTCATACGCAATTGTGGAGAAAAAGACCACTGGCTCACAGCTTGTACCAGCACATTCACGCCTCGTGACAGCCTTTCAACACATCCCATCCATTTTTTGGTCAGCGTTTGGTCAGCTTCCGGTACTTACCCGCATGATGCCCCAGTAGATAATCGTCCACGACCACAACCGCATGGCCTACGGCCGATACCAGGGGAGGCGCAAATGGACGAAATCGTCTGCGCAAACACTGCATTCCGCTATTGGCGCTGCCCACCGCAGGTGCGCAATCTCTACCCGCGCCTGCCCAACTCCGAAGACGGCTGGCGAGCTCTATCCCAAGCCCCTTTTGTAACCGAAGTCCTCAAGACCCCGATTATCGCTGTTGCTTCGCCAGGTTGTTCTAATCACCACTCGGGATTGCGCTCTACTATTCGCTGGGAAGGGGCATCGGATGCCGGCACAACAATCGACACTAATTTAGGCTTTAGTGTCACCAATCCGCTTAACACGTTATTTACTATGACACGCTTTGTGTCCCAAATAGATCTCGTACTGGCTATGTACGAACTTTGCGGTTGGTTTTCTGTTTTCGAGCCGGCCCCCGCTGCCGAAATACAGTTAAAATTGGCGGTAGAGGAGAATCGCAATTCCAGCACGCAGGATCTGGTCGAACTTGGAGAAGGCGAAGACGAGGTTCCTTGGAAACGAGTTTACGCCCGCGCAACCGTTAAGGTCCCAGAAAATGATAGCCAAACGAGCAAGCGTGAAGATGGAAGAGAGGTTACGAAACTCAAAGGTACTTCTCTTTGGATGAGAAAGCCGCTCATCGAACTGAGCGACCTGCATCGTTTCGCCGACAAGGTCAAAAGTCAAATGTGGGGAAAGCAGTTTTATGATGCCGCTCAGCAGGTTATCGGCATTGCTGCGTCTCCGCTCGAGGTCGCTGGGGTCCTGCTTCTAAGTCGTTCTCGACGTCTAGGTGGTGCAGGATTCAGATACGTGTACCTCAACGATTTAACCCCTCTATCCATGGCGGCCCAAAGCATCGCAGGCCAAAAGGTCTGCTACGGCGACATCGTGATCGTAAACCCAATCCTAATGAAGGCAGTAATTTTCGAGATCCAAGGTGAGGTCATTCATGGCTCAGGTGCAATACTTGACCACGATGCGGAGCGCATGACTGCGTTGCAGAGCATGGGATTCGATGTATTCCTGGTGACTCACGATATGCTCAACGATTCAAAGCTGATAGACACCATAGTCAGAAGTGTCTGCGACCGTTTAGGGATTCGCTATAAAGCCAAAACTGAGGCAATGAAATCCGCCGAGACGCGACTGCGAGCAAATGTTTTGTGCAACTGGTTAGAAATCGGAAATTAGCCAGCGACAAGGCACTAGAACTACCTAGTTTGCCTGTTAGTGAATTAATGTCATTTCAAAACTATGTCGGATTACGGGGCTGGACCCGGACCGG
>UMLM01025460.1_pt1 | contig 32018 bp, 30 predicted proteins | sample 1966571 | NCBI WGS metagenome assembly UMLM01 (sample SAMEA4836203, study PRJEB28245) | human gut metagenome | biome: gut microbiome; material: fecal sample | place: Denmark | collected 2008 | reverse complement strand
TCCGGGAGTAGACGATCCGGTAACCGAGATCCTCCAACAGCGCACCGGTCTTCAGCGCGATCTGCAGCGTGACATCTTTTTCGTTGACGCGCTCATCCCAGCTCGTCGATCCGCCGTCATATCCGCCATGTCCGGCATCGATGAGGATCGTCGTCTGTTCTTCCTCTTGCGGGGAGATGAAGGAATAAACACTGTCTGCTTTCTGCGGGCGCGCCGCACTGTTCTGCGTGTAAGGCAGAAATATGCTGATCAGCAGGACGCTGAGCATGCATGCCAGCAGAGACATGTGATAGATCTTGTTGTTGATGTACATAAAAATCACCTGACGTATCATAAACAAAAAAAGTCACAGGAAGGTCGTAAAAATATGTGAAAAAATGGGAAAACTAGTCTGCGGTTTCTGCGTGAAGCGAAGGAAACTGTCCATACTAAGGGCAGGAGTGATATGATGAATGAAAAAAAGCTGAAAGAGACCGCGGCCCGTCATGCGCCGGCCGCGCAGAAAGGCAGGCATATCGTTACGGCGTTTGTCAGCGGCGGGCTCATCGGCGCGTTCGGCCAGCTGCTGCTCGTCGTCTACCAGCAGCTGCTCCATCTGGATCATGATCAGGCGCTGGCGATGATGTCGGTGAGCGTGATGCTCATCGCGGCGCTCATGAGCGGACTGGGCAGATATGATGGACTGGCGCAGAAGTGCGGAGCAGGCATGTTCATCCCCATCTGCGGCTTTGCCAATTCACTGGCGTCCAGCGCGCTGGAAGGAAAGAGCGAAGGGCTCGTCTATGGCATCGGCAGCGGCATGTTCCGGCTGGCCGGGACCGTGCTGACCTACGGCGTCGTCTCTGCCGTCATCTTCGGCGCCATCCGCTATCTGCTCTTTGGAGGCGCGCTGTGAGAAGCTGGCAGTTTACGGATGTCTATGTGCAAAGCAGCGCCTGCAGCGGCGGTCCGCTGGAAAGCGAGGGACCATGCGGAGCAGGCCTCGACTATATCGCGCATGACCTGCATGATGGGGAGCTCAGCTTTGAGAAGGCGGAGATCTCCCTGCTGCGTCATTCCTGCGACCTCGCCTTGCGAAAAGGCGGGTTTTCCTGCAGTGATCTGGATGTCTGTGTCGGCGGAGATCTGATGAACCAGCTGCTGACCACCCATTATTTTGCCAGAGACCTGCATGTGCCCACGCTGGGGGTCTATGCGGCCTGCGCCACCTCGTCGCTGGCGATCGGCACGGCTTCCTTGCTCGTACAGCAGGGCATGGCCGCGCATGCGCTGGCTTTCACTTCCAGCCATAATGCCGCCGCAGAGCGGCAGTTTCGCTTTCCCAATGAATACGGCGTGCAGAAAAAAGAGACGACGACCACCACGGTGAGCGGTGCGGGAAGCATCGTGCTGGGAAGGACGCCGCAGCCGATCGCCGTGCGCGCGTTCACCCTCGGGCGGATCATAGACTGGCATCATCAAAACGCATCGGATATGGGCATCGCCATGGCGCCGGCCGCGCTGGATACGCTGCATGCGCATCTTGCGCAGACCAACAGCACGATCGATGACTATGACTGGATCCTCACGGGCGATCTGTCCAAGGCCGGTTTCGGCTTTCTGTGCGACCTGCTTTCCCAGGAAGGCATTCATGCGGACAGCCGTTTCAACGACTGCGGGCTGATGATCTATGACGTCAGCAGGCAGCCGGTGTTCTGCGGCGGCAGCGGCTGTGCCTGCAGCATGTGCGTGAGCATCGCCGAAGTGTTCTCCCAACTGCGCGCCGGCCGGAAAAAGCGCGTGCTGATCTTAGCGACCGGCGCATTGCTTTCGATGATGGCCATCTATCAGAAAGACACGATCCCATGCATTGCCCATGCGATCGAGTATCAAAGGAGGGATGACGCATGCAGTTCTTGAATGCGTTTCTATGCTGCGGGGCGATCTGCGCGCTGGGGCAGCTGATCTATGAGCAGACGAAGCTGACGGCCGGCCACATCACTTCGCTGTTCGTCGTCCTTGGCGCTGCGCTGGATACCTTCGGGCTGTATGATCGGCTGTTGGAATGGGCGCAGGCAGGCGCGGCGCTGCCGATCACCAGCTTCGGCCATTCGCTCATCCACGGCGCCTTGGCCAGCGCTGAAGAAAACGGGATCATCGGCATCCTGCTGGGCATGTTTGACATGACGGCAGCCGGGATCACGGCCGGGATCCTGTTCGCATTTCTGGTGGCGGTGCTGTTCCGCCCGAAATCATGAAGACGCTGATTCAGCGCACGGCCGCGCTGCAAAGGCGGCTGGGCACGAGCTTTGATCTCGTCTACCGCAGCATCCAGATCCAGTCGGTGCAGGCGGAGATGATCTTTTTGTCGTCTCTGACCGATGCCAGGCTGCTTGCCGCGATCACCGAGAGCTTTGTCGTCTCGGCCAAGGACGGCTTGCAGGTGACGCTGTATCCGGGCGCTGTGGAACAGGTGTGGGATGAGGAAGCGGCCATCACCAGCCTGCTGAGCGGCCAGTGCATGGTCCTTCTGGAAAATGACGCGTCCTGGTATTGCGTCGAGGTGCGCAGCTATCCCTCTCGTCCCAGCGCTGAGCCCAGCGTCGAACGCAGCATCCGCGGTTCGCACGATGGCTTCGTGGAGAACATCATCCTCAATGTCGGCATGATACGCCGCCGCATCCGTGATACGAACCTGCAGTTCGTCCTCGTGCGCAAAGGCACGCACACCTCGTGCGATGTGGTCTACTGCTACATCTCATCGCTCGCTGATCCGGATGTGCTCGCGGACTTTGAGACGCGTATCCAGAAACAGGACGATACGGAGATCTTCTCAGAGCGCAATCTGTGCGAGGCGCTGTATGGCAAGACGTGGAATCCATATCCGCATGTGCGCTATACGGAACGCCCGGACATCTGCGCCATCCATCTGTTAAAGGGGTATATCGTCTGTCTGGTCGACAATAATCCCGGTGCAATGATCTTGCCCACGACGTTCATCGAGCAAAGCAAGCAGGTGGAGGAGTTCACGCAGACGACCACGGTCGCGCTCATCACCCGCATCGTGCGCATGCTGGGCATGGCAGTGTCGCTGTACCTGCTTCCGGTCTGGATCGTCTTGTCGATGAACCATAACCGCACGTTCCTCAACATCCCGCTCATCGATCATCTGGATCCGGTCTCCTTCGGTGTGCAGATCCTCATCGTCGATCTCGTCGTCGAATGGATCCGTCAGGCGCTCATCCACACGCCGACAATCCTCTCGAGCATCATGAGCTTCATCGCCGTGTTCGCGCTGGGCGACATGGCCATCAGCATCGGCGCTTACAGCGAAGAGATCTTGATCATGGTGGCCATCTCCAACATCGGCAACTTGCTCACTCCGGGCTATGAGCTTTCATTGGCGAACAAATGGATGCGCGTGATGATCAGCATCTTCGCGCTGTTTGGCGGGGTGGCGGGCTTGAGCATCGGCATCCTGATCCACTTTACTTTGTTGTTGTCCACAGAGACGATCAAGTTTCCTTACCTTTATCCGCTGATCCCGTTTTCCGCCAGGGAGTGGAAGCAGATCCTGCTTGGCGGCCCGGTCCATTTATCCGATGAACAGCGCAGCAAAGGCAGGCGTGCCGCACCTAGACGTCGCGCGAAACGCGTGAAATGAACGAAGAGGGACTGGCAAAACGGCTTGTTTTTGATATAATGAAAGGTACGTGGAAGGGGTTGAGGAGATCATATGGAATTCAAGATCATGATCGACCAGTTTGAAGGTCCGCTCGATCTGATGCTGCATCTGATCCGCGAAAACAAACTGGATCTGTTCGACCTCGACATGAACGTGCTTACCGAACAGTATCTCGCCTATCTGGATGCGATGGAGTCGATGCATCTGGAGATCGCTTCTGAATACCTCAGCGAACTGGCGGCCTTGCTGGAATACAAAAGCAAGAAGCTGCTGCCAAGGGAGAAGGCGGAGATCACAGAGGAATATGAGGAGGATCACCGTGACCGCCTGGTGGCCCGCTTGCTGGAATATCAGCGCTTCAAGGAAGTCAGCCTGATGCTGAAGGAATCATTTGAGCATCGCCAGCACCGCATGGATAAGCCGCTGAGCGAAGAAAGCGCCCGCTGGATGAATGAACCGCAGGAAGGAGAGCTGCACTGCTCCCCTTATGATCTGGTCAAGGCGATGAAGCGGGTCATGCAGCGCATGGCGCTCATGCACCCTTATGAAACGAAGATGAAGGTCAAGGAGATCTCCGTGGATGAGCGGGTCAGTCAGATCCAGGAGCGGCTCAGCGGCTGGGAAGGGAAGATGAGCTTCGAACAGCTGTGCAGCGACTGCGAGGATCTGCGCATGGTGATCGTCACGTTCTTAGCGCTGCTCGATCTCATCAAATATAAGGTGCTGCTGTTTCATATCGACGAGGAAGAGACAATCTGGATCATCAAAGGAGAGGATACCTATGAATCTGCAGGCAGTCATTGAGGGACTGCTGTTTCTCAGCGGGGATGAGGGGGTGACCATCGCGCAGCTGCAAGGCTGCATCGATGAGACGTTCCCCGAGGAGATCGAGGAACAGCTGGACAAGATCGCGCAAATATGTCAGGAAGAATGCCGCGGCTTTGAGCTCGTCCATTTCGCCGGCAAATATAAATTCGTTTCCAAGGAGGAAGTATACCCATACGCACAGCGTCTGTTTGGCAGCGTGCGGCCGGCCACGCTTTCCTCTGCAGCCATGGAAACGCTGGCGATCATCGCATACAAGCAGCCGATCACCCGGGCAGAGATCGAAGAGATCCGCGGCGTGGGCTGCGATATGATGTTAAAGAAGCTCACGGCCAGAGGACTGATCGAAGAGGCCGGACGCATGGATATCGCCGGACGGCCCATCCTCTACCGCGTCACCCAGGAATTCATGGATTCCTTCGCGCTGGAAAGCCTGCAAGAGCTGCCAGAGCTGCCAAAGACGAGGATGACGCTGGATGAGGAATTGTTCGCTCAAGAGCCGGAAGAAAACAACGAAGAAAAGATCGCTGAATGATCAATACAGGACTCACCGCTCGTGGGTCTTTTTTTATCGGCAGATCGGCATTTGCGCATCTCTGTGAGCAGGGAAAGCAAAAAAAACAGGGAGCTCCCCTGGCATTCATGATCGATCAGGCTGATGCGCATATGTCCGCTAGATCGCTTTGCGCTGAAATTATCGTTTTATTCCCATTTTCAGACAGAAAAAATCAAGTCAAACGTACATGATCTTCCCCATTGCCTGCCTGACTATACCTCATATTTTATTCTTTTCCCCATAATCAGTCAATAAATTTATTTAGACACTGCATGGATAATGTAATAGTTGGCAGATGTGTACCATAATCTGGCATAAAATCTCATTTAGGGCTTTCTTTCATGGTATAAATTGTGGTCAGATTTTGAAAAGGAGGGCGATGAGATCATGCCAAAAAGAGAGACAAACATTCGAAAAAGAAAGGACGGCAGATGGGAAGCGCGGTATATCAAAGGCAAGAACGACGCAGGGAAATCCGTCTATGCTTCGGTTTATGGCAAGACCTATACAGAAGCCAAAGAAAAGCGCAGAAAATGCATGGCCGCACTTTCATCAGAACGAAGGGAGGATCCTTGTTTTTCGCTCTTATATGAAGAGTGGTTAATATATATAAGGAAAAGAGTGAAGGAATCCACCTATGCCCGTTACCGGTATATCGGCGACCATTATATCTTGAATCATTTTGAACACGAACGCATCAGTAAGATCACGACAAAGTCCATTGAGGATTTCATCGCGATGAACTACCGCGGATCAGGCAAAGAGAGCTATACATCATCCACGATCCGGACCATTCTTTCTGTATTGAAGATGATCTTGAATTACGCGGCCTTGCAGGAATATCCGCTGCATTGCAGCATGGATCTGATCCATGTGCGCGTATCGGCAAAGGAACCGCGCTTTCTCAGCAAAGAGGAGCAGCAGCGCATCGAAGCAGCGATCAGCGCAAAAGATGATCCGATCAATTTAGGGATCTGGCTGGGCCTGTATACCGGCTTGCGGATCGGGGAGCTGTGTGCGCTCAAATGGAAGGATGTCCTGTTTGACTGCAAATGCATCCATATATCCAAGACACTGCAGCGGATCCTCTGCCCGGATGCAAAGGACGGCAAAAAGACAAGGATCGTCATCGATACGCCGAAGAGCAAGAGCTCGAACCGCGTCGTTCCGCTTTCTGACTTTCTGTTTGAGAAGCTGTCTGCGCATCGCAGTGATGATCCGGAAACGTACGTGCTGACAGGAAAAGAGAAGTACATGGAGCCCAGAGTATTCGAGTACCATTTTGATAAGCTGATGCGGACGTGTGCGCTGCAGGACGTTCATTTCCACACGCTTCGCCACACATTCACCATCCGATGCATCGAATCCGGATGCGAGGTCAAGGCACTGAGCGAGATCCTCGGTCATTCCAGCGTCTCCTTTACGCTGGACCGCTATGGACACAGCACCATGAAAGCCAAAAGCATGCTGGTCAATCACCTGTGTTCCATGATGTGAACATGGTCAGAATTATAGTCATCAGTCATGAAAATGTCCGATCGTCTCGGGCATTTTTTGTTTTTCTCTGAAAATGGGAATGAAACGATAAACTGAACTTTTTCCTGGCTGTGAATGAACGATATAGGTTTCTGAAAGGAGGACTCGATGTGGCTATCGAACTGTTTGCTCATAATCAGAAAGCTTATGAATCAGCGCTTCAGATGCTGGAAGACGAACACAAGACGGCTGTGATCCATCCTACCGGTACCGGAAAATCATTCATCGGTTTTCAGTTTGTCGATGAACATCCGGACTGGAAGATCTGCTGGATCTCTCCAAGTGACTATATTTTTCAGACACAGTTGGAAAATGTCAGTAAAGTAAAAAAAGATATATCATTTGCAAATCTTTATTTTCTCACGTATGCCAAGCTGATGAACATGAGCTTGGAAGAGCTGGATGCGCTTCAGCCGGATCTGATCATCCTGGATGAGTTTCACCGCGCTGGCGCGGCAGAATGGTCCAAAGGGGTGAACCGGCTGATCGAGCTGTATCCTGAGGCGATGCTGCTGGGATTGTCGGCCACGCATATCCGTTATCTGGATAATCAGCGCGATATGGCGGATGAGCTGTTCGATGGCCATATCGCTTCACAGATGACGCTGGGGGAAGCCATCGTCAGAGGGATCCTGAAGGCGCCGAAGTATGTGATCTCGCTGTATGCCTATGAACAGTCGTTTTCACGCATCGAGTCGCGAGTCAGGAACATGCGCAAGGGCAGACAAAAAGAACAGGCACAGCTGATCCTGGAGCGGTTGAAGCGTGCGCTGGAACGATCGCAGGGCTTGGATGAGATCTTTCGTCAGCATATGGAGAAGCGAAACGGAAGATACATCGTGTTCTGCAGCGGACATGTACATATGCAGGAAATGATCAGCCAGTCAGCGGACTGGTTTTCCAGCGTCGATCCGGATCTTCATGTGTATCAGGCATATTCGGACGATCCGCTGACCAGCAAGGCATTCAGGGAGTTCAAGGCAGATCACAGCGATCATCTGAAGCTGCTGTATTGCATCGATATGCTGAATGAAGGGGTGCATGTCGATGATCTGGACGGCGTGATCCTGCTGAGGCCGACGGTCTCGCCGATCGTGTATAAGCAGCAGATCGGCAGGGCAATGTCCGCCTCTTCCCATCAGGTTCCGATCATCTTTGACATCGTCAACAACTTTGACAGCCTGACGAGCATCGATGCCATCCAGGATGAGATGGATCTGGCCGTCAATTACTATCGCATGATGGGCATGGAAGATGCCATACAAGTGGAGCACTTTGCGGTGCAGGATGAGGTGCGCGACTGCATGGAGATCTTTGAGCAGCTCAACGAGACATTGTCTGCATCGTGGGATCAGATGTATGCGCAGGCCAAAGACTACTATGACACGCATGGCGATCTGATGGTGCCCAAGGCTTATGTCAGCGAGGATGGCAGTCATCTTGGCCAGTGGATCCAGACACAGCGGCAGATCCGCCGGCAGAAGCGTTATGGTTCGTTGTCCGCAGAACGGATCGCTTTGCTCGATCAGATCGGCATGGTCTGGGGAAATCACAGCGATATGCTGTGGGAACGGTATCTGCAGGCGTTGCGCCATTATCAAGAACGATTTCATCATATCGATGTGCCTGCGGATTATGTGAATGAGGATGGGCTTCATCTGGGCAACTGGGTGTCTCGGCTGCGCGTGTTTTACAGCAGCGCGATCCGTCAGGATTATCTGAGTGAAGCACGCATCCAGCAGCTGAATGAACTGGGCATGATCTGGGATCATCATGATGCGCTATGGGAAAGAAATTATCGCTCAGCCAAGGCATTCTATGAGCGGCATGGACATCTGCGCATCCCGGAGGACTATCGCGATGAAGAGGGCGTGCGCATCGGCATCTGGATCAGGAACATGCGCTCTCGTTACCGCCAAAGCGATGGCGCTTCATTGAGTCAGGAGCAGAAACGACGGATGGAAGCGATCGGCATGCGGTTCGCATCGCACAGCGATGTGGAGTGGCAGAATGGCTACGACCACGCCAAAGCCTATCATGCTCAGCATCACGATTTATGCGTGCCCATCGCCTACCGATGCGCGGATGGATTTGCGTTAGGCAAATGGCTGGCGCGGCACCGCCCGAATGCACGCGGAAAGACGGAGATCCGGGTCGATGATCAGCGCCGGAAGCTGCTCGATCAGATCGGGATGATCTGGGAAAGCGGCGACGCAGAGTCAGCCTATCTGCAGGCCGCACAGGCGTATTATGCGGAACACGGTGATCTGGCGCTGTATGGAGAGGGCCATTATCACGGCTTGTATCTGGGTACGTGGCTGAGCCGGAAGCGAAGGCTTTATCACGAAAAGAAACTGCCTGCTCAGCTGCAGGAGACGCTGAATGCCATGAATATGGATTGGCGCACTTCTTTTGAGCGGAAATGGGATGAACAGGCTGAGCGGACCAAGGCATTTGTCGATGCATATGGTCATCTTCCGGATGAAACGGAAGATAAGGCATTGGCATTGTGGTGCCGCAGACAAAAAGCCCGCAAACCAGGAGAATTGACCGCTCGGCAGATCGAACAACTGGCGGCACTGGGCATAAGCGGACATCGGCGCGAAAGCTGGAATGACTACTGGCAGGAAGCAAGGGCGTTTGTTCAGGCGCATGGCCATCTGCATGTACCGCTTTCTTATGTCAGTGAACAGGGGCTGAAGCTGGGCGAATGGATCTGCAAGCAAAGGCAGGCGTATCACAACGGAAAGCTGAGCGAAAAACGCATCGCCCAGCTGAAGGAAGTGCATATGTGCTGGGAAGACCCGATATCCCGGACATGGGAAGAAGGGTATGCCTATGCCAGGCAGTATCACGCAAAACAGCACGATCTGCTTGTTCCATCATCCTATCGAACGGCCGATGGCTATCCGCTGGGGGAATGGCTGAGCAAGCAGCGCGCGCATTATCGCAACAATATGCTCAGGCCATCGCAGATCAGCCGTCTGGATGAGCTGGACATGGTCTGGTCAGACAATGAAGTGAAGTGGAATCAGAACTATCAGAAAGCCTGCGACTATTATCGGGAAAACGGCAATCTGAAGGTTCCGACGACTTACCGCACCGAAGACGGCACGCAGCTGGGCAGCTGGATCCGCACCCAGAAAAAAGCGTACAGGGAAGCGAAGAACTATCCTAAAGAGCGGATCCATAAGCTCGAAGCGCTCGGCATCGAGTGGTAGGGAAAAGAGAATGAGGAGGAATAAGATGCAGCAGGGGAATCGAATTTATTTATCCTCACCAACGACATATGGCGAAGAATTGCAATATATCCAAGATGCCTTTGCGAAAAACTGGGTGGCGCCATTAGGGGAAAATGTCAACGAGTTTGAAAAAGAAGTCGCTTCTTATATCGGCATCGGGCACGCCGCCGCGCTGTCCTCTGGAACAGCAGCATTGCATCTGGCATATATCCTGGCCGGCATCACTGAGGGTGATACCGTACTGTGTCAGGATCTGACATTTTCGGCGACAGCGAATCCGTTGGCGTATCAGCACGCCAATATCGTATTCGTCGACAGTGAGCGGGAGACATGGAACATGGATCCTAAAGCGCTGGAGAAGGCATTTTCTCAATATCCGAAAGCCAAGGCAGTGGTCGTCGTCAACCTGTATGGCGTTCCGGCAAAGCTGGACGAGATCAGCGCGATCTGTGAAGCACATGGCGCTGTTTTGATCGAAGATGCCGCAGAATCGCTGGGTGCTTCCTATAAAGGGATCAATACCGGGCGGTTTGGCAAGATGGCGGCGCTTTCCTTCAATGGCAATAAGATCATCACGACATCTGGTGGAGGCATGTTGATCAGCGACGATGAAGAGCTGATCAAAAAGGCGCGCTTTCTGGCCACACAGGCCAGAGAGCCCAAACCATATTATGAGCACAAGGAAATCGGATACAATTATCGGATGTCCAACATCGTAGCTGGAATCGGACGTGGGCAGATGATCCACTTAGACAGTCATGTGCAGACAAAGACAGAGATCTATCGCACCTATGAAAAAGCGTTTGCAGATATTCCTGAAATGATGATGAACCCATATCTGGAGGACAGTGTGCCGAACTTCTGGCTCTCCTGCATCCTTCTTGATGCGCAAAGCAAAGTGACACCGACGATGATCCGGGAAAAGCTGGAGGAAGAAAACATCGAAAGCCGTCCGATCTGGAACCCGATGCATAAACAGCCATTATTTCAGCATTGCGACTATATCACTTTAGGAGAAAGCGTTTCTGAAGATATCTTTAACCGAGGTCTATGCTTGCCTTCCGACATCAAGAATACCGAGAAGGATATGGATAAGATCATTCAGGTCATCAAAGGGATGTTCGTGTGATGTACGCCAATTATGTCAAACGCATCTTGGATCTGACGCTGTCCTTGATTGCGGTGATCCTGTGCTCTCCGATCTTTCTGATCCTGTTTTTGCTGGTTCGTTTCAAGCTGGGATCACCGGTCCTGTTTACCCAGGAACGTCCTGGGAAGGACGAAAAGATCTTCAGGCTCTACAAGTTTCGCACCATGACTTCACAGACCGATGCACAGGGAGAACTGCTGCCTGACGAGATCCGGCTGACTTCCTTTGGCAAAAAACTGCGGGCGACCAGCCTGGATGAATTGCCCGAATTGTTCAACATCCTGAAAGGGGATATGTCCATCGTCGGCCCCAGACCATTGCTGGTCAAGTATCTGCCGCTTTATAACGAAGAACAGCGCCATCGGCATGATGTCAGGCCGGGACTGACCGGACAGGCGCAGGTACATGGCCGAAATGCCATCAGCTGGGAAGAGAAATTCAAGCATGATGTGGAATATACCAGAAACGTGACCTTTCTCAATGACTGCAGGATCATCCTGGCTACGATCTTGAAGGTCATCAAAAAAGACGGCATCAGTTCTGAAACCAGCGCGACGATGGAAGAGTTTAGAGGGAATGCCTATGAATAAGAAAGTCATCATCATCGGTGCGGGCGGACATGGTAAAGTCATCGCGGATATCATCACTGCTTCTCAAGATACGGTGATTGGTTTTCTTGATGATGGGCTGGAAAAAGGCAGCTTTGTTTCAGGATATCCCGTATTGGGATCTTCTAACGAATGCGTGCGTTTTCCGGACTGTGCCTTTGTCATTGCGATCGGTTCCAACCAGATCAGAAAGGTGCTGGCAGAAAAGTATTGCTTAAAATGGCATACCGCCATTCATCCCAGCGCAGTGGTGGGCAGTGATGTTCATCTGGGAGAGGGAGCAGTGGTAATGGCTAATGCAGTGATCAATGCTTCTGCAGATATCGGAAAGCATTGCATCATCAATACCGGCGCTGTGATCGAACACGATAATGTGATCGAGGATTATGTGCATGTCTCGCCGCACGCAACGCTTTGCGGCACCGTGCATGTAGGCAAGCTTACACATATTGGCGCTGGCGCAGTGATCAGAAATAATCGCCATGTCGCTGCTGATTGTACGATCGGTGCCGGCGGGGTGGTCGTAAAAGATATTAACGAATCCGGTACATATGTCGGTGTTCCTGTGGGGAGGATCGGCTCATGAAACGAATCTTGATCCTCGCAAACAATGATGTCGGTCTGTATAAATTTCGCAAAGAACTGATTCAGGAGCTGCTGAAAAAGCATAGCGTATTCATTTCGCTTCCAGATGGAGAACTCGTGCAGGAACTGATTCGAATGGGCTGCCAGTTTATCGATACGCCAGTAGATCGCCGGGGAATCAATCCAATGACCGATCTACAGCTATTAAAAAGATATAGGCAGATCCTTCGGACAATCAAGCCTGATCTGGTGATCACATATACGATCAAGCCCAATATTTATGGCGGTCTGGTGGCCAGATCGATGGGCATTGCATATGCGATCAATATTACTGGTCTGGGTACTGCATTCCAGAACGATAATTTCATCCGTAAGCTTGTTTGCTTTCTTTATAAAAAAGCTTGCAAGAAAGCAAAAGTGGTCTTCTTTGAGAATCAGGGAAACAGAGACTTGTTTCATCAGTTTCGTTTGATCCAGGCAGATCAGGCCTGCACCTTAAACGGCGCTGGTGTCAATCTGAATGAGTATTCTTTTGCCCCTTATCCGCAAGAACAAAAAAATATACGTTTTCTGTTTATCGGCAGGGTGATGAAGGAAAAAGGGATAGATGAATTGCTTACGGCAGCGAGAAGAATCAAAAATGAAAATCAACAGATCGTCTTCGATATTGTTGGTCCGATGGAAGATGATTACAAGCAGACGATCGATAGCGCTGTAAACGACGGAGTCATTCAGTATTACGGTTTTCAATCAGATGTCAAGCCATTTATCAGGCGATGCCATTGTTTCGTCTTGCCATCTTACCATGAAGGCATGGCAAACACTTTATTGGAATCAGCCGCAATGGGCAGACCGTTGATCACGAGCAATATCCACGGCTGTATGGAAGCAGTAAGCGGGAATGGGTATACATGCAGCACTAAGGACGCAGATGATCTGTATGACAAGTTAAACAGGTTCAGCAAGCTCAGTCATCAGGAAAAAGTTCAGCTTGGCTTACGATCACGAAAGCATATGGAACAAGTATTTGATAAGAAAAAAGTGGTACGACAAACCATTCAGAAACTACAGCTATTGGAGGAAGATAGATGAGCAAGCTATTACCAGTATTTATATTCAGCCTGATCATGGCATATATATCTGATAAAAGAGCCCACATTGATTTCAATAAGTTCGGGGATAAGATCTACCGGCATAAAGAAAAGATATTCTTTTTCCTTATGGCTGTGGTTGCGATTGTTTTTGTCGGGCTAAGGACCAGTTATAATGATACGCTCACATATATTAATATGTATGAATCTTTAGAAGCTGGCATAAGTAACATAGCTTCATTAGATATTAGTCTAGGTGAGAATCCGGGATTCTGGATTGTAAATATTATTCTTAAAACACTTGGATTTAGCGCTCAAAGCTATATTATGTTTTACGCCGTAATTACATTATTGATTTATTTCTGGTTCGTCCGAAAGTATTCTGACAATATCTGGTTGTCCGTGTTTTTGTTCTTTACCATGGGATGTTACACCTTCGCCATGGCAGCCATCAAGCAATGTGTAGCAGTGGCATTTTGTCTGGTAGGAATAGACCGATTGTTGCGAGAAAAAAAGATATCTTTTGTACTCTGGATCTTGCTAGCTTCCACATTTCACCCGTATTCATTGATGTATCTAATTGCCCCTTTTTTGATGTTCAAGCCATGGACGAATAAAACGTATATCTTATTGGCAGTTTTTGGTCTGATCGGGCTTGGTATACAGCCATTATTGGGTACGGTTGTCGATATTACGACGATGCTAGGCGAAGAGTATGATGCGTCAACATTTACAGGGGAAGGCATCAATTTCTTTCGATTAGCTGTGGTTTGGGTACCTGTGATCGTATCCTTCTTTGTCCGGAAGTATCTCAGAGAGACAAATACCAAGAAGGACAATCTGATTTTAAATCTAACGATACTTAATGCGGAAATCATGTTTATCGGCTTGTTCGGAACGGCAAATTACTTCGGACGATTAGCAAATTATTTCCTGATCTTTCAGGTACTTTGTTTGCCGCATTTATTTAATGGATTTACGACAAGAAGCAAAAAGATCATCACGATTATCTGTGTGATTTGTTTTTTATTGTATTTCTATTATTCAAATGTAATCAATCAGAATTTTGATAGTCAGTTTAACTATGTGCCAGCCATTGGTTATTTAAGCACATTGTTATAACATATTATTATTTTTCTTTTTTGTATAAATCGATTTTATAAAGTAAGTTTTCGTGGGGTTGATGATTCCTTATCAAGTGGAGATGAGTATGGAAAAATCTATAAATATTTTAACAGAGGATTTTATAAACAAACACAAAATCAGCGTAATTATGGGAATTTATAACTGTGAAGATACGATTAAAGATTCCATAAAATCTATCATAAATCAAACGTATTATAATTGGGAATTAATTATGTGTGATGATGGATCTGTTGACTCGACATTGCAGATAGCTAAAGAAATGGAACGTCAATATTCAAAACAAATAAAAGTAATTCAAAATAAACAAAATATGGGATTGAATTATACATTAAATCGATGTTTGCAAGAATCCACCGGTGAGTATATTGCCAGAATGGATGCGGATGATGTTTGCTCATCTAATCGGTTTATGAAAGAAATGCATGTGCTTGCAAATGAAACTAATATCGATTTTGTCAGTACAGGAATGTGTTATTTTGATGAATCTGGCATCTGGGGAAAAGTGTATAAAAAAGAGTATCCACAGAAGGAAGATTTTCTTTATGAATCACCTTTTTGTCATGCGCCAAGTTTGGTGAGAAAAGAGGCTTTTGAAGCAGTAGAAGGTTATTCGGTTTCAAAAAGATTATTAAGAGTTGAAGACTACCACTTATGGTTAAAAATGTACAAACACGGATTCGTAGGAAAGAATATACAAGAGTGTTTGTATTTAATGCGTGATGATCGTAATGCATTTAATAGAAGAAAGTTTAGATATCGAATTAATGAAGCATATGTAAAATATTTAGCAATTGAACAGTTGGGTTTATCGAAAAGTGGATATTTGTATGTGTTAAAACCAATTTTAGTTGGTTTGATGCCATATAGATTGTACACATTCTTTCATAAACTGAGATTACAAGGATATCAATAAAGATTTATCGAGCTTACAAAAATGGATTATACACGACTATAGTTGAGAATGAATTATTTGAATTTTACTATCCAATGTAAGATATATGTATCATGAATACAAGGATGATGTTATGAGAAAAGTTTTAATTATTACACATGCAATGGAAATTGGTGGAGCAGAAAGGGCATTATTGGGACTATTAAATAGCTTTGATTATTCAAAGTATAGTATTGATTTATTCTTATGTAGAAAAGAAGGAGACTTATTAAGATATATACCTGAATCAGTAAATATACTTAAATCTAACCAAGCACAATTTCTTGCTGTACCCATGAAGAATCTTATTAAAGAAAAACAGTGGAAATTATTATATGGGAGAATAAAGGCAAAGGTGTTATCAATTATTTATGTCAAATCGAAAGGATTGAAGAGGGAAAATCAAGTGGAACTGACATATAGTCATAAATATACAGTTAAATATTTTGATTTTATTAACTCAGATATTACTTATGATTTAGCAATCAGTTTTTTGACCCCGCATTATATTTGTGTTAATAAATGTAATGCAAAGAGAAAAATCGCATGGATACATACTGATTATTCAACTGTTGATATTGATATTAAAGAGGAGTTAAAAATGTGGACCCCATTTGATTTTATAGTTTCAATATCAGATAAATGCACGGACGCTTTTTTATCAGTATTACCTTCCCTAAAGAAAAAAATTATTAGAATAGATAATATATTAAGTAGCGATATAATTATAAGCCAATCGAATGAATTTGTTCCTGTAGAAATGAGGAAAGAGGACAATGAGTATATATTTTGTTCTATAGGAAGATTCTGCTATCCAAAAAATTTCGACAGCATTCCCGAGATTTGCAAATATCTGCTTACCTATAATATAAATTTTAAGTGGTTTTTAATTGGATATGGACCTGATGAAAAGTTAATAAGGGATAGAATAAAAAAAGAGCGTGTTGATAAATATATTTATATATTAGGAAAAAAAACTAATCCATATCCATATGTCAAGGCTTGCGACTTTTATATACAACCCTCTCGTTATGAGGGTAAAGCTATAGCTGTAAGAGAAGCTCAGATATTATACAAGCCAGTTATCATTACGAACTATCCTACTTCATCTAGTCAACTGCTTAATGGGATTGATGGATTTATTGTGAGTAATGATAATAATAGCAAATGTGCAAAGGATATTGCTTCTATTTTAGAAAAAAAAGATGCCGTAAAAAAAGTTCAAAATTATTTGAAAAAGACAAATTATGAGAATAAAAAGGAAGTTGAGAAATTATATAGAATAATAGAGGAGGAATATAGTGAATAAAGTGAAAGTATTACATTGTTTTGGAACTTTAAATGTTGGTGGTGCGGAAACATTGATTTTTAATATTCAAAAAAGAATTAATAAAGAGAAATTCCAATTCGATTTTGTTGTGTTTAATAAAAAAAACGGATTTTACGATAATGATTTTAGAAGTTTAGGAAGTCATATTTTTGTTTTACCAAGTCTCTCAGAAATTGGAATTGTTGAATTTACTAAAAAACTGTTTGAGTTTTTTGAAAACTATAAACCAGATATAGTTCACTCCCATATGGATTGGCAGGGCGGATTTATAGCATATGCAGCAAATAAGGCAAGGGTAAAGAAAATTATAATTCATTCTCATGCTGATCAAAGAATGTTTATGAATGATATAGTTCATAAGCTAGGTGTTTCCATTTCTAAGTTTTTAATACATAAATATGCAACAAATAGATTAGCTTGTTCGAATATAGCGGGACAATCATTATTTAATAAGGATTCATTTAATATATTATTCAATGGTGTAGATATAGAAAGGTTTGAAAATCCTGATTACAATTTGGTGAATAAATTAAAAAAAGAATTTTGTGTTTTAAGAGACGATATTATTTTAGGGAATGTGGGTAGTTTGACTAAAAACAAAAATCAAAAATTTTTAATCCAGTTATTAAGCAAATTAAGAAAGAAGGATCAAAGATATAAACTCTTTTTAGTTGGGGAAGGAACAGAAAGAGAGACATTAGAAAAACTTGCAAAGGACTTAAATGTAGAAAAATCGGTATTTTTTGTAGGTGTTAGAACCGATATTCCTGAATTGTTAAATTTGTTTAGTTTATTTTTATTTCCCTCAAGATGTGAGGGATTAGGTATTTCTGTAATAGAAGCACAAGTTAGTGGTACAAAATGTATTTTATCAAATAATATTCCTGAGCAGGTTGTTATTGACCAGGATTTAGTTTCATTTTTGCCTTTAGACATATGCGAATGGGAAAAGGTAATTTCAAAATCAATTTTAGTTTATAAGAAAAAAAAGGTAAATAGAAAGTTAGATGAATTTGATATATCAAATACGATAGACCAACTTGAAAACTTATATCTTTCACAATGACAAGGGGACATGAGTATGTTTATTCCTAAAATAAGTGTTATTATTCCTGTATACAATAATGTAGAGTTTTTGGATAGTTGTATAAATAGTGTAGTAAACCAACATTATAGCAATCTTGAGATTATTATAATCGATGATGGTTCAACAGATGGTTCTGAAAATAAATGCGATGAGTGGAAATTAAAGGATAAGCGAATTACAGTGATTCATAAAAAGAATGAGGGGGTGTCAATTGCAAGAAATATAGGATTGTATTTTGCAAATGGTGACTACGTAGCCTTTGTGGATAGTGACGATTACTTAGATGAAAGTATGTATAGCGCTATGATGAAAACTAATGAAAAGTATGATTGTGATATAGTGATTTGTGATTTGTATAAAGTAAAAGGAAAAAGTATAGAAAAAGTAACAAATAATATTAGATCAGGGTATTATGACAAAACGGCACTATATGAAGAGTATTTTCCATCTTTGTTGATGACTAATTCTGTTGATTTTCCACCAACGATTTCAAATTGTGTGTGTTTATTTAAACGTAAATTATTACATGATAATAATATTAAATATAAAGAACATATCAGGTTTTCTGAGGATTTGTTATTTGGATCTCAAGCAGCATATTATGCAAATAGTTTATATTATATGAAGGATCAGTATTACTATTATTATGTAACTAATATAAATTCGGTTACACATTCTTACTATGAGAACAAATGGGAAAACATGAAGAAACTATGGATATATATATCAGATTTTTTCTTAAATGTTCATGATTATAATTTCAAAAAACAAGTTGATTTGTTTTTGCTTTATATTGTTTTTAATTGCATGAATAGCGAAAAGAACCATCAGAGAAATAACTTAAAAAAAATAAAACAATATGAGAAAATCTTAGGAGATAAGGAAGTGTACCTTATGCTAAAGAGAGTATCGCCAAATGAATTAAGCATATACTGGAAAACCAAATTAATTATATATATATATATTGCAGAATCAAAAATAATTCATGTCTTATTAAAGAGGCATAAAAATGCGTAATTCTATTATTTCTGTAATCATTCCAGTATATAATGTCGAAAAGTATTTGAGTAGATGTATAGAATCAGTTTTAAATCAGACTTATAGAAATTTAGAAATAATAATAGTCGATGATGGCTCGACGGACGATAGTTTAAATATATGTAGACGCTATGAGAAAAAGGATAAGAGAATCAAGGTTATTCATCAAGATAATGGGGGGTTATCATCAGCAAGAAATAAAGGACTAATGAATTCCACAGGAGAATATATTAGTTTTGTCGATAGTGATGATTGGTTGCATCCAGATTTTTTAGCATTTCTATATGGTGAAAGTTTACTGTCGAATAGTGATATTGTTGAATGTTCAATAATTGAAACTTTCTCCTATGACAAATATTGTGTTGTAGATAATTATATTCATAACAGAATCACATTTTTAGGAGATGATTGTTTTATCGAATTTATAAAAGGGGTTTATTTTAAACAAACTGTTTGGAACAAATTATATACAAGAAAAGTTATAAATAATATATTATTTGAGTACGGGAAAATTCATGAGGATGAATTTTGGACCTATAGGATTTTTAGTAGGGCTAAAACAGTTTCGTTTTTAAATTTTAAAGGTTATTATTATTTTCAACGAGATGGTAGTATTATGAAGAAACCATTTTCAGAAAAGAATTTAGATGGTTATGAAGCGAAATGTATTAGACTAAATTTTATTGAAACAAATTACGCAAACCATATCGTTAGAATAGAATATATCAATTTTTTGCTTTCTTCAATTTATTTTTATTATAGAATTGTATATAGTAATATAAAACATAAAAAATACTATTTGCATGAGGTTAAATCTAATTATAATGATGTACTCAAAAAGGTGGAATTTAAAAATTTAAATATTAAGAAAAAAATTTTGTTCTGCTCTTTTTATGCATTTCCCAAAATGTACTGTAGAATCCATTACGGTTTAAGTGAGGTGTTAAAACTATGATAACTGTGATTATACCTGTATACAATGTTTTTCATTATTTGGCTGAATGTTTGAATTCAATTATAAATCAAACATATAGAGATCTACAAATAATAATCATTGATGATGGTTCGACAGATGGAAGTGAAAAAATATGCGATGAATACTTGGTTAAGGACGAACGTATTGAACTTATTCATATTCAAAATTCTGGGGCAGCACAAGCTAGAAATAAAGGATTAGAGTTAGTAAAAGGAGAATATATATATTTTGTTGATTCTGACGATTACTTGGATTTACGGTGCTTCGAAACAATGATTGATGCAATATATGATGTAGACATAGTGCAATGTGATGAATATGCATTTTGCCGTAATGGTTTTCAGAAGTTAGAGACAATTTCTGAAGGAGTTTATGATATGATTCAATACATGAAGCTATACTTAGAAAACTGGAGTTGTTCGTTAATACATAATAAACTATTTAGAAGTACCGTTGTGTTAGGGAATAGTTTTAAAGGTAAAATTATAGATGATGAGTTTTTTACGTATAAATGCATTCTTCAATCAAATAAAATAAAAAAAATAGACAATTGTTTATATTATTATAGGTTAAGAAAATCGAGCTTAATGCGTAATACTAATAATTATCATAGTATTAACGATGATATGATAAATTATTTGATTGAGAGATTCTATGATTTATGCATATATCCGGAGTTAAGAACGAATGCATTTAACACCTTAATAAATTCATATACTTCATTATCAAAAGATTTTAATATTTCGTTAAAACAATTATGGAGAATGAAATTAATTTTACTAAAATTGCTGAATAAATGTAGTAATTTCAATAATTTTAAATCATTGATATTTTTTGAGATAAAACCAACTTTCTTGTATTATATGTTAAAAGGAGCAGATAATACTTTTGAGGATGTGAAGGATTATTATGAATGATTTAGAAATGTTATCTATAATTGTTCCGTTTTATAACTCAGAGGATTTTCTGGATGATTGCATAAAGAGCATAATAACTCAGAGGTATAATAATATTGAATTAATATTAGTAAATGATGGTTCTGTTGATAAATCAGAGGACATATGCAAAAGGTATCAGAATATCGATGACAGGGTTAAGTATTACAAATTTAATACGAACAGAGGCGTGTCCTTTGCAAGAAATTTCGGCATAATGAAATCAACAGGAAAATATATAACTTTTGTTGATAGTGATGATTATCTTGATAAAGATATTTATATATCTTTCTTTCATAAAAGTTGCAACTATTTTGATTTTGGAATATTTGATGTCATAGATATCAATGGTGATTTAAATAATAAACGAGGTTTAAATATAAATAGTGGGCTATCTTATAAAGATGAATTAATACCTAATCAGTTGTTTGAAATAGCTGGAGCAGTTCATCGATGTATTTATTTAAAAGAATTAATTCTATCTTATAATCTAACTTTTTCAAATAATCTGGTTTTATCGGAAGATAGAGTGTTCAATTTGAAATATTTGCATTATGCTAAAAATATTGTATATTGTCCAGATTCTGTATATTTTCGAATAGTACATCCGAATAGTACAGTTCACAAATATAGAGTAAATTTATTTAATGAAGTCAAAGAGGCAAATCTTCAAATCGAAGAAACAGTATTAACCTATTGGTCAAAGGAGTATCTGTTGCCATATAATTATTCTTTTTGTTATAGCTATATATCATGTGTAAAGAACATTTTAAGATCAGAAAATAAAGATACGGTATTAAAAAAAATCAAATCCATTAAATTAATATTGACTGATAGGCAGATTAATGAGACATTTAAAAACTGTTCAGACAATGATCAATATCTGAAAATATATAGGGATAAAAAAATACCGTTAATCATTATAATTAATATTATTGAAAAGTATTATAGCAATTCAAGTAAATTGTTAGTGAAAAAAATTTGGGGAAAGCTGTTGCAATTATTATATAGATTAGGAGTGGATTAGTAAGATGATACCAAAATTATTACATTATTGCTGGTTTGGTGGAAACCAATTATCTCAATTAGATAAGAGATGCATTGAGTCCTGGAAAAAATACTGTCCTGATTTCAAAATTATTTGTTGGAACGAGAATAATTATGATATTAATACTAATTGGTTTGTTAGAGAGGCATATAGAAAAAGAAAATGGGCTTTTGTTAGCGATTATGTGAGATTAGATGTTATTTATAAATTTGGAGGAGTTTATTTAGATACTGATGTTGAATTGATAAAAGAATTAACACCATTGCTAAAAAACAATATATACATGGGGTTAGAAAAGATTCAAATTGAAAAAAAAGGAAATTATTGGATTAATACAGGGCTAGGATTTGGCGCAGAAGGCAGGAATGCTCTATTAAAAGATATAATGGATATATATGAAAATATCACCGCATTTAACAGATCGATTTTTACCCCATCACCAATGATAATTACAAATTTTTTAAGAGAAAAAGGAATTAAAGATCAAAATATGACTCAAATGATTAATGATTTGATTATTTATCCGACTGATTTTTTTTCTCCTAAAAATTTTACGACAAAGCAATTAGAGATTACTAGCAATACTTATTCTATACATCATTATCAGAATTCTTGGAATAATGATTGCGATGTTTATAAACGCGATTTGAAGTCCATTATATGGAGGTTGCTTACTAATGAATCGAAATGAAGTTGCAGTGACAGTATTAACTCCTGTTTATAATAGAAAAGATTTGATTGTTAATCTGTTTCATTCTCTCCAAAATCAAACTTCTTTTAATTTTGAATGGCTCATAATAGATGATGGTTCAACGGAATCATTAAAAGACATTGTGATGGAAATTATAGATGAAGAAAAAAGGTTTTCAATTAGATATTTTTACAAGGATAATGGCGGAAAACACACAGCATTAAATTTAGGAATACCGAAAGCTTTGGGAAAGTTGTTATTTATTGTTGATTCGGATGATTTGCTGACCCCTAAAGCAATAGAGCGAATAATTTTTTGGGAAAAATCAATAAATAATGAAAGGATTTGTGGTTTAGGTTTTTGTAAAGCGCATAGTGACTATTCTTTAATCGGTACTACCTTTTCAGAAAAGACATATGTAGACATCTCTTCACTAGAGAAAGAAAACTATAATATTTCAGGAGATAAGGCGTTAGTTTATTATACAAATATTTTAAAAAAATATCCGTTCCCTACTTTTAAGAATGAGAATTTCTTAACTGAAGATGTTGTATGGGATCAAATAGCACATGATAGGTACGAACTAAGGTGGATTAATGAGGTTATTTGTTTATGTGAATACTACGAGACTGGTTTAAGCAAAAATTGGAAGACAAACCTAAAAAATAATCCTAAAGGATATGCCCTTTTTATTAAGCAGAAAATTCATTTTAAAAGAATTTCAAAAAAAGACAAATATATGCTGTCTAAATCGTATTTTAATTGTATTAGTGATTACTCAGTATATAAAATGTGCCACGATTTGGAAATTAATATTTTTGCTTATTTACTCTACGACTTTATGTTTAAGTTGAAGAAAGTGCTGAAGCTAGTTGATTTTCGGTTAAAAAGAATTAAATTATACATTTTAAATTTCATAGTTGATGATACAAAAATTTGTATTATATCTCAAAATTGTGTTGGTGGTATGCTATATCATGATTTAAAGATGAAGTTTTATTCTCCAACTATAAATTTATTTTTTACTAGCAGCGATTTTATTAAATTCGTAAGCAATTTAAATTATTATTTATCAGGAGAATTGAATTTCCTAAATTCTTTTCAATATCCGGTAGCCCAAATAAATGATATTTATATTCATTTTTTGCATTATGGTAGCAATGAAGAGGCTTTGATAAAATGGAATAATAGGAAAAGAAGATTAAGTAAAGATGATATTATAATATTTATGACAGATCGTGATGGGTTTGACGAATGTGATTTTAAAAATTTCCAGCAGTTGCCATATCACAAACTCTTGTTTACTTGTAATAAAAAGTGGAAAAATATGCCAAACGTTAATTATATTTCAAGATATAAAAGTTATGCAGAATTACCTGATGATTTTTTAACTAGCAAAAGCTATATAAATATTAATTTGATAATGTTTTTCTATTCTTTAAGAAGGAGGCGGTATTTTGATACAAAGTAAAAAAGATTTAAAGGAATACATTCGACTAGATAATGGTTTGCATTGGAATAAATGTAAAAATAGAATTATGTTGTTTATGACGCATGATGAATTTTACTATATAAATAAATATTTTAGATATTTAAGAAAACAAGAGTATTATTGCAATAACATCAAGCGATTCAAATTATATATAATACCATACATTTTTTATACCGCCAAAAAGAATAGAATTGGTGATAGAGCTAATTTGATTATACCTGAGAATACTTTAGAAAAAGGAGTTACAATTTTTCATAAAAATGTTTTAGTTCACCCAAAGGCTAGAATAGGTGAATTTTCGGTTTTGCATGGCAATAATTGTATCGGTAATAATGGCATTACAGACGAAGCTCCTTATTTGAGTAATAATGTGAATATTGGTTATGGAGCTTGCCTGATTGGGGAAATATATTTAGCTCAAGGCGTTTATGTTGGAGCTAATGCGGTAGTGAATAAATCTTTTTCTGAAGAAGGAGTTACTCTAATAGGAGTACCCGCAAAACATGTTAAATAAATTATATGGTGACTAAGAATGAAAGGATGAATGTGATGAAATTTGACGTTATAATTAGTTCGAAAAGGAAATGGTTTGATTTTAATTTTAAAGAATTATTCCGTTATAGAGATTTAATATTTATGTTTGTAAAAAGGACTTTCGTTTCTCAGTATAAGCAAACAGTTTTAGGGCCGATTTGGGCAATAGTGCAGCCATTATTAACAACGATAGTTTTTACAATTATATTTGGTGGCATAGCTCAATTGCCTACTGATGGAATACCTTCATTTATATTCTATCTATGTGGTAATATAGTATGGACTTTTTTTTCAACATCATTGATATCAATATCAAATACTTTTATCTCTAATGCCCCGATTTTAGGGAAAGTTTATTTTCCTAGGTTAGTAATGCCGATTTCCACAGTTCTATCTCAAATTATCTCTTTTTTAATTCAATTTATATTTTTATTAATTGTCCTGTTGTATAGTTATATAAATGGAACTCTTTCAATTAATATAAATTTTTCAGTTTTCTTAATACCAATATTATTAATCCAAATGACGCTATTATCGCTTGGATGTGGAATAATAATCTCTTCATTGACTACAAAATATAGAGATTTAGCTATGTTAGTTTCTTTTGGCACTCAATTATGGATGTATGCGTCACCGGTAGTATACTCTACATCTTTGTTGCCTTCTAGTTTTCTAAATATTTATATGTTGAATCCAATGGCTCCGATTCTTGATGCCTTTAGATATTCTTGTTTAGGAATAGGAAGTTTACAAATTAAATACTATTTTATTTCTTGGATAATAACACTGATGATTCTTTTTCTAGGAGTTGTTTTGTTTAATAGAGTTGAAAAAAATTTTATGGACACAATTTGAAATATATAACATAAAGGAGAATATTCATGTCAAATATTGCTATTAAAATAGATGATGTAAGTAAAAAATATAGACTAGGTTCCATTGGATCTGGTACATTAAAAGCTGATTTACAATCTTTTATTGCAAGGAAAATGAATAGAGTAGATCCGAATACAAAGATTAATTCTGAAACCAGAGATTCTAGTGAGGAGTTTTATGCATTAAAGGATATATCGTTCGAAGTGAAAAAGGGTGAAGTTGTCGGAATCATTGGGCATAATGGGGCAGGAAAATCTACCTTATTAAAGCTGCTTTCCAGAGTTACTACACCTACCAGCGGTACTATATCTTATAATGGAAGAATTGCAAGTATGCTTGAGGTAGGGACAGGATTTCATCCAGAGTTAACCGGCAGAGAAAACGTTTATTTAAATGGGGCAATATTAGGAATGACAAAAACTGAAGTCACTAGAAAGTTTGATGAAATAGTTAAATTTGCAGAGATGGAAAAATTTATTGACACACCTGTAAAAAGATATTCAAGTGGTATGTATGTGAAGTTGGCATTTGCAGTAGCTGCACATCTTGATTCTGAAATAATGATTATGGATGAAGTTTTAGCGGTGGGTGATATGAAGTTTCAAGAAAAATGTCTTGGTAAAATGGATGACACTGCACATCATGAAGGAAAGACAATTTTATATGTGAGTCATAACATGAATACTATTCGCCAATTATGTAGTAGATGTATTGTGTTGGATCATGGAAGTGTGGTTTTTGATGGACAAACAGAGACTGCGATTTCCATATATTCAAATGTCAATCCCATAAATTTAGAGACTTATTATGAATTTTCAAACATCAAGAGAACCTTTTATGATATAGATTTTACTCATAGATTTACTTCAATCAAAATATTAAATAAGGAAAAATCGATTTTCCTGAACGATGAAATCGCTAAAATTAAAATCAATTTCTATTCGCAAAAAGAAGACAAAAGGCTTTGCGTTAGAATGATAATATTTTATGTTGATGATACACCATTGGGAATGACTACTACTGACCCAGTTATTGAAAGTAAAAAGGGAGAAAACGAGATGATTTTGAGTTTTGATACATCATTAATTGCAAAAGGAACATATAAAGTTAGACTTGTTCTATATACAATAAATAAATTTGGTACTGAAAAAATATACGATGTTATAGACAATGCTTTCACATTCGAAAAAAATATCGATCAAAGCGTAATTAATAACATGAATTGGAACCACAGCGTATGGGGCCACTGTTTTTTACCAAAATTAAAATGTTAATAAAATGATTTATTTAGACTATTACAATTGAGACTATTACAGTTGTTTTTGGGAGAAAAGCGGAATCGTATGAAAAAGGTTTTTGTATATGCATATTTGCAATTTAATTTAGGCGACGATTTATTTATTAAAAGTTTGATTGAAAAATATCCGAATACTATTTTTTATGTGATTGCAGATTTAAAGTATAGAAAAGCATTTAGAAAGAATAGGAATTTGAAAATAATTTCAAATTGCAAAAGTAAGATTAAATTATTAGATGTTATCAAAGGAAGGGTCATTCATCATATTAAAAGGAAATGTAAAATAGTTATTTTTATAGGTGGTTCAATATTTATGGAGTATCCAGAATGGAGAAATATACTAAATTGGTATAGAGAAATGTCACGAGATAAGAGAAGTTATATTTTGGGTGCAAATTTCGGCCCATTCTATCACGAAGATTATTATTTAGAATGTAAAAAATTTTTTTCCACTATTAACGATATTTGTTTTAGAGATAAGTGGTCGTACTCTTTGTTTAGGTCGAGCCCTAATATACGATATGCTCCTGATATTCTTTTCTCTCTGGATGTTTCTGAGTATACAAATTGTATTACAGAGAAAAAGGCAGTAATATCTATAATTGATTGTGAATCACGTAACGATTATCCGAATAGATTATCAGAGCATTCTGAAAATTATATGAATTGTTTATACCGAATTATTGAAATATTAATTTATAATAAATTCAGGATTACTATTTTATCGTTTTGCAAAAAAGAGCATGATGATAAAGCGGCAATTGATATTATGAGAAAATTAGACGAAGGAGATTTGCATAATATCTCAAATATATCCTATGATGGCACTAATATTGATGACATACTAGAAGAGATTGCGTCCTCTGAATATGTTATAGGGACTAGATTTCACAGTATTGTTTTATCTTTTTTATTGAAAAAACCAATCCTACCTATTATATATAATATTAAAACGGAACATCTTTTAGAAGATGTTGATTTTGTCGGAAATGTGATTGATATAAATAAATTAAATGACATATCATTGGATAATGATTTTATTATGAGCAATTACTTAAATCAAAGAATTTTGAATACCGATAAAATTATAAAGGATTCAAAAACGCATTTTTTTAATTTGAATAAAGAGTTGGAATAAAAGTCTTATGTTTGATACAACAGATATAGAGGGTATATAGTGTACTGAATGTTCTGCTAAACATGAACAAAGAAACTATCATGCCGCGCGGCTGGCACCACGATAAATGGAACCATTGTAAGATGATAGGTATTGAATATCTTCCAACAACTACCTATACTGTAATTAACGGTAAAGATCGTTTCTTTTTTGGGCCTTTAGCCCGTCGAAAAAACTGATTTTAGGTACTCTCATTTGTACCACGATCTGTCCAGCCGATCACGGCAGAAGGACGTACAGTAAAATGACAATAGACAGAGTACCGAGCCGTAAATTCATTCACGGAGGTGCTAGTATGAAGAGAGTTTACGACAATTGTTGTGGTATCGATGTGCACAAAAAACTTATCGTCGCCTGTTTTAGAAAAGGCAACGAGCAGGAATTACGTGAGTTTGGTGCAACGACCAGAGAACTTCTGGAATTAGCCGATTGGCTCAAATCAGGCAACTGTGAGATGATCGCCCTGGAAAGTACTGCTTCTTATTGGAAGCCTCTGTACAATATCCTTGAAGCTTCAGAACTTAGCGCCATGGTCGTCAATGCTCATCATATGAAAGCTGTCCCAGGACGTAAGACGGATGTGAAAGATGCAGAATGGATCGCCGATCTGCTCCAGCACGGGCTGCTTAAGGCCAGCTATATCCCAGGCAAGGATCAGCGTGAATTAAGAGAATTGGTTCGTTATCGCAAGAGCCTTGTCGGCGAGCGTACCCGGGAATTGAATCGCCTTCAGAAGATGCTGGAAGGTGCAAATATCAAATTGTCTGGCACTGTTTCTGATATCAACGGCAAGAGCGCGCGAAGCATCCTGGAATATCTGTTCACAGGAGAATCTAATGATAGCGAAAAATATGATGAGATGTTACATAAAAAGGTAATTGCGCATAACCTCAAGGCAAGCAAAGAGCAGATCATTGATGATCTTAATGGGATCATGACCCCGCTGCAGCGGAGGATGATGAAGGAGCTACTTGCTCATCTTGATGAGCTCAATATCCATATCAAGAATCTGGATGATGAGATCGACGACTTTATGAAGCCGGAAGAAAAGCAGGCCGCAAAAGACATTCAGGACATCACAGGGATCGGAAATTTCAGCGCTTAGGCAATTATCTCTGTTATCGGCGTGGACATGGAACGATTTCCTACTGACAGACACCTGTCTTTCTGGGCAGGATTATGTCTTGGAAATCATGAAAGTGCCAAAAAGAGAAAATATGGGAAGATGCGGAAGGGGAATGCGCTGTTACGGAGCATAATTGTAGAGGAGGCACCGGCAAATTTTATGATTTAGGATGCTTTGAGTAGTTGTGTAAATCTCTTAGTTTCGCTAAAATGGAGATGCTAGACGAATGTGAGATTCCTGGTATGGCGATGATAGGAGAGCTGTTTTGTACGGAGAGTCTTTCTTGTTTTTATTCACTTTAGAAGGGCTTGCATTGATCGGTTCAATGGTATCAATTTAATTTCGGATTTCAATCACTTCTGCTTTTTGAAGGAAAACAAATCAAATTTTTGTTGGCTTTCTTCAAATCTTTCGCATTAAATGAAATGCAGCGTCCTTCCCAATTTGCTTTAACGCATTTACAAACGTGCGTATGTTAGCAGGAGAGATGGAATCAACGTTGTCAAGGGTCTTGAGCATGTTCATATATACAGATCCACACTTTGGTCTAATTAGGGAATTGAATCTAGGAAACACGATATTAATGTATTTTTGTAGTTCATTTGGTGTATACGTTAAAAGTGTCCAAGATACAAAACACATGGGAGAATTTACCGACATCGATTCCGATAAGAAACATAAAAACACCTTTTAAAGAAACATGCACGTAAAATAATGAACCACAACACTTAAACATAAATATTGGTATACGATACGAATTTAAAGACTCATCTAACTTACCATTATTTTGGAATAAAGATGATAATAATCTTTATTAATTAGTCAAACCACAAGGGAAAACTCAAATCTAGCTTCAAATATTTCAATATTCTGCAAATGAATCTAACCGTTTTCAGCCCACGGTATTCGATAAGAGTTGATAGAAAGGAAAGGTATATTGTAGTGACGATCAGATGAGTTATTTCTAATATACCAGAGAAATGATGAATAAGAAATATCAGATATTCGTAAGCTCAACATACAAGGATTTGAAACAGGAAAGGCAAGTAGCAATTGATAGTATTATAAAATTGCGTCATATTCCTGCAGGTATGGAACTTTTTTCTGCGACAGGAGAAAACCAATTTGAAATGATAAAACCTATAATATATGAATCGGATTACTATTTATTAATTGTAGCTGGTAAATATGGAACTGTCTGCGAAGATACTGGCCTTAGTTATACAGAGATGGAGTATGATTTTGCTGTAGAACATCAAAAACGAGTAATTGCTTTTGTACATGATGATCCGGACAATCTTCCTTTTAGTGACCGAGAGAGTACAGATAAGATACGAAGAAAGCTAAAAAAATTCCGACAAAAAGTCATGAAAAATAAAATGGTAAAAATGTGGCATGATAAAGTGGACCTATATCAAAATATTCCTATAAGTATTAGCACTGTAATTGAAATGTATCCGGCAAGTACATGCTGGATGCATGTGAATGAGAATGATGCATATACACCTCTTGGTGATTATAAGGCATTAAAAAAAGAACTTGAGTTTCCAATAAAAGAAAACATAGAATTGTATTATAACAATCTGGAGAAAACAGTTCTCCAAATCACTGAAAGTACAGACTCAATATGCTTAAAGGTTGATATGCCTGAGAAACGTATACAATCAAATTTGGATGCCTTTTCTGGTTGTAGCATTAGAATTTCTTCGGATTCAAAAGATTGGACGAGGTATGTTCTGAATGAGTATCATTTATTTTTAGACTGTTATTTGGATGCAGATGACGACATTGATATGTGGGTTGAAATTAAAGGACTCGCTATAGAAATGTATAAGCAGAGGTTCCGTTTGACTAGACAGAGGCAAGAGCGCATTGAAATACCATTAAAAGAATATCTTGATGATTTGGATGATTGGAAAAAAGTTAAAGAAATATGTTTTGTATTTAGACCAACTGAGAAGTTGCTTTATGGGATAGTGGTTATTAAAAATATAAAATTGGGAAAAATTTAGGATGCATTTAATGACAAATATATACATACTATAAATCACAGGGGAAGTTCGCACACCTCGTTCTAGTTTATTTCCATATTATCAAAAAGCTATTGGACAATAATCAGAGTTCTCGTTCTTCAACTATTCTAATAAATTATGAACTATTGAGATTAGAATTTTTGGCTCAATGATCAAAACGCATTTAAAAACACCCGACGCTAGGGTGTTTTTAAGATGAATGCAGTTTTGAGATGAGTGCTTCTTGGAGTACTTGAGAAAAGTTTATTCCTTTGGAAAGCGCCTCTTGATTTAACCATTCAGGGATAGTTAAAGTCTTTTTTACAGATTTCATGTTTGTGCGTTTTTTGTACTCGAGAAGATCGATTTCAATCAAGACCAAAAATTCTCCATTTTTTAATTCGATGGATTCAGGAGACGAAGCTTTCGGTAAGGCTGTATGATCATATTCTCTGGTAGAAAGGGAGAGACCTAGACAGTCAACGGCCATTGCGTATGCTTCTTCTATATCCCTTCCCTCAGTTAAAGCTTCAGGAATATCAGGAAATGAGACCCAATAACTGTCATCATCCGGATGAAATACAGCAGGATAGAAAAGACTCGACATAGTATAATAAACCTCACTTTCATAGATGCAGGAGGACTATTTTTTTAGTCCTGCCTGCTTTAAGATTGCTTGTTCCAATCCTTTTCCTAAGGCTTAACCCACTAATTGGTGATCTGGTTAGAAGGTTACATTGAAAATACTTTCATTTCGTATCTGCCGGATGAAGAATGTTGTATGCAAATGCCTGAGCTTCATCAATAAGCTCGTGATCATTTCCTGTCCATTTATTTTTCGGTACAGCTCTTGTATCCGGAACAGTGCTGCATAGCGATTGATATATTTGCTCGCTACACTGCGATATCTTTTGTATTGAGCCTTTATCCGGCTATGCAGACTGTTCACGTGATTCAAATGATCAACTGCATCGTATTGCTTCCTGTCTTTCATCTGTTTGATCGTGCATTGCTTTTCTGTGCTCAGCACGCTGTAGCTTTGCAGGCCATCTGTCCACAGATATG
>UMLM01018758.1_pt1 | contig 35751 bp, 28 predicted proteins | sample 1966571 | NCBI WGS metagenome assembly UMLM01 (sample SAMEA4836203, study PRJEB28245) | human gut metagenome | biome: gut microbiome; material: fecal sample | place: Denmark | collected 2008 | reverse complement strand
TATCTATTGTTTCCTTCAAGGACTGAGAGGCCGCTTCCCCGTTCATAAATTAAATCCCAATTAAATTAACATCCCTCTCTCTTCCGCAATCTTAAGCAGTTCCCCTGCTTTCTGATTCATCTTTCCGGTTTTGACTCCGGCATTGATCACTTTTTTGCATTGTTCCATCATTTCTAATGCTTTTCGGTAGGTCTCGCAGGATATTGGCTCGTATGGTTCTTCACTGATGATCTCGGATGCGAGCAGTCTTGCGAGCTGATAGTCGCACTCGCCCGGATATAGGATTCCGGCAGCAAATGGGATTCCGGCTTTCTGAAGTTTCCGGTAAACCGGAATTCCGGTTCCACAGGATGAGAGGACAAAAACTTCCGGTTTTCCCACTACCTTTGGAAGTTCTACACTTCCAAAGCATGGATCATAATAACCATTATCAATCCCATACAGCTCCCTTATTTTTTCTTCCGTAAATATTTCTTCCGGATTTCCAAAGCCTGCAATCCTGTCTCCTTTTACGCAAACTACTTTATCTGAAATTTTCTGTGCCAGATCGATCTCATGCAGGGACATGATCACTGTTATTTCTTTTTCTTTTGCCATCTTTCTTAAGATTTCCAGCAGTTCCAATTTATGCCGGATATCCAGATAGGATGTCGGCTCATCTAAGATCATGACTTCCGGTTCCTGACAGATGGCTCTTGCCAGTAATATACGCTGCCTCTGTCCATCACTGATTTCCAAAAAATTCCGGATTCCTAATTCCTGAGCATGCACAGCCATCAATGCTTCATCCACCTTGTTTTCGTCTTCCCCGGAAAGGACTCCCAATCTTCCGGTATACGGGTAGCGCCCTGTCGCCACTACATCGTGACAGGTCATCAGTTCCGGTTTCATCCGTTCCGTCAGCATTACTGCCACCTTCCTGGCCATACTCTTATAAGAAAGCTTTCGTATCTCATCTGAATCCAGATAGACTTCGCCTCCGATCAGTTTCAACTGTCTGGTAACGCTCTTTAAGATGGTGGATTTTCCCGCACCATTTGGTCCGATCAGGGTAACGATCTCCCCCTTTTTTATATCCAGATTGATATCACGGATCAACACCTTTCCCTGATATCCTACAGAAAGGTCTTTCGTCTTTATATAATCTTTCATTTCCTACCTGCCTTTCTGTCCGCGTACCATCATAAATATGACTATCGGTGCACCGAATATCGATGTCACCGTACTGATATTCAGTTCCATCGGTGCAAATGCCATCCTTGCAATCAGATCACAGATCATACAAAACACTGCACCTGCGATAAATGTTCCCGGTATCACAACCAACGGTTTCGATGTCTGCAGCGCATGCTTTATCAAATATGGAACAGCAATTCCCACGAATGAGATCGGACCTGCGAAAGCTGTCACACTGGCGGAAAGCACACTGGACAAAAGGATCAATGCTACCCTGAAAAATCTGATATTTACTCCCATGCTCTGTGCGTATGCTTCCCCCAGCTGATATGCCCCGATTGGTTTTGACAGAAAAAATGTAAGTACCACCGTCACACCGATTACAGTAGCGGCAACCTCTACATTACTCCAGCTCATTCCCGAAAAACTTCCCTGTGACCATCCATGCAGATTGACAATATCGGAATCTTCCGCAAAGGTTACAACAAAATCAGTAATTGCCGAGCAGATATATCCAATCATGATCCCACCCACAAGAAGGGTTGCCATATGTGTCATTTTCCTGGACAACAACAGGATAAATCCAGTGGAAATAAGTGCACCCGCAAATGCAGCAATGATCAACGTATAAGAAGATACAAAAGCATATCTCTCCAGGAAAAATATCATTACCAGCGCCACCATCATCTTCGCCCCGGAAGAAATTCCCAGAACAAACGGACCTGCAATCGGATTTGAGAAAAATGTCTGAAGCAGGAACCCGGATAATGACAATGCGCCTCCCAGGATTGCCGCCATCAGTACTCTCGGAAGTCGTATCTTCCATATAATGTTTGCCTCTGTTCCTTCTCCGCCTCTTCGAACCAGTATCTTGCATATTTCTGCTATTGAAATATGGACATTTCCCGTATTAATATTTAAAACTGTTACAACACAGAACGCCGCTGCCAGAACCCCGAATACCAGGATGTATCTGGAACGCCGCCTGAAATTCTCTTTCTCCATCATTTCTCCTTTTAAAAAAATCAGGTGAACAGATCCAAACGCCCACCTGATTATTATACTGTATTATTTTACCCGATACAAGAATGTCATACCACTCTCATCTCCATCTGTCAGCATCAGATTGATATCCGTAATCAGATTTCCCACAATGTCCGTTGCCTGATACAGTGATTTTCCGGTGCACCACACATTTCCGCTCTTCACTGCCTTAAAATCTGCGAACAATTCACTCTTTGCTGTCAGATCTGCAATGCTATTGATCGGACTGTCGATCGATGCATTATAGATCAGATAATCTGCATTCTTTGCTTTTGCATAAAACTCTTCCATCGACAGTTCCACAGAAGCACTCTTGCTTTTTGTGTTCTTAAGATCCTGAAAAATGTATTTTCCTCCGGCAATATCGATCATCTTCGGAATATAATCACTACTGCTTCTTACGACCACTGTTCCATCTGTATTCACAAAGAAATAAGCAACTGTTTTTCCTGTATTCTTAAAATCTTTCAGACTGCCGATCACTTCTGTCTGTGTATCAAAAAATGTATCTGCTGCATCTTCTTTGTTCAGCATTGCTGCATATGCTTTGATCCACTCCGTCCTTCCAAGCGGATGACTTTCATAACTGGAACGGTCAATAAACACCGGAATATCCAGATCTTCGATCATCTCCTGAACCTTTGGTGTATGCAGGATCATCGTGGATTCAATTGCAAGATCACAGTCCTCATCTATCAGCATTTCATAATCCGGTTCGCTGTATTTTCCTGCAAACAGGATCTTGCCGTCTTCCATTGCTTTCTTCGCATGATCAATATACCAGTCCGAAGCCTGTGCTCCCGACATCCGGATACTGTCCAGCCCATCCATCGCATCAAACAATGCCATTGCCGATGTTGCTGCGAGATAAATGTGCTCCAATGGCTGTTTTAATACCACAATTTCTTTATCCAGATCTGCCGGTTTCTTCTTACCTTTCGGTACGATCAGATACTGCCTGTCTTCGTGTACGTCCAGTAATTTATATCCTTCTTTATAATAATAGACATCAAAACCCGTAGCATATTTCAGCTTCATTGTTTTCTTATACTCAAGACCGTCTATCTTCGGAGCATGTTTTTCTGTCGCCCCTGCTTCTTCCGTCTGCTGTATTCCGTCACCTTTCGATACACCCGATTTGCCTGAGCCGCTGCACCCGGTCAGTGCTCCTGTTGCCAGAAGTACTGTACCTGCAAGTACACACAACAGCCGATATGTTCTCTTTTTCATCCTTTTCTCCACTTTTTCAGATCACAAGAGCATTGTCCACACTCTGCTATCTTACGCAATCTCTATTCTGCACTTTGGCCGTCACATCCCAAAATCACCTGGTAGACCTTTTCCCATTCTTTCTGTGCATCTTTTCCTTTTTCATCTTTTGCACGGTCAACGATCACCGGAATCTGAAGAAGCGTCATCTTCTCTGTCATCTTTCGATAAGCTGTCATCTTTTTCTTTGCCGCTTTTTTGCTGCTTCTTTTTTCCGGCAGCACGCTGGATGAAAGGAGTGCAAGATTACATTTGTTTTTTACAAGTTTCTTATAATTTAATTTGCCGGACGTTCCCGCATAAATGACTTCTTTCTCAGCCATCTTTTCTTTGATAGTTTCATTCTTGCATTTATTTTTCTTCACACCGACTGTTGTCACTTTATCAAGCTGTCCCAGTTCTTCCATCAGTGAAATCGTCTTATTCGATCCTGCATAAACATGATCTGCCGGCTGTCTTACCACAATGACTTCCTTATCCAGCCCCGCCGGAATCTCTGCATTTTCCGGAACGATCAGATATTTGATCACTTTGTTCAGGTACAGTGCTGCCTGCTCCTGCTCTGCCGGATTCAGTCCGCTTATTTCTGATGCTTCTTTCCATTTCTTACCGGCTGCTTTTCTTCCGGTCTTTTTATTCATATCGATCTCTAACAATGTGATTCCCTGATCATAATGATATATCTTGAAATATTTCGCATACTCGGCTTTTGTTTCAGACTGATACTCCAGGCCGATGATCTCCGGTGCTACCTCGTCCATTTTTTTGTTTGCTGTTGCCGTCTTGCTGCTGTCACTTCCGTTTACACCGATTACCGTTACTTCTTTTCCGTTGGCTCTCGCTGATGCATTGGCTTTTGCTGCTTCGGCAATGTATACAAAAATCGTATATTTAATCTCATGTGCCGTAGACATCGCCGTTGTCATACCCACAACCGAGTTATTCTTATTCATTTCTACCGGAATTACAAAGGATGTAGAACTTCCTGTTTTCGCACTCGGATAATATACATTTCCATTCGCTTTTACATACTGGTAATGCGGACTGCTGAATGTGATCGTTGCATATGCCTGACCGCCTGTAACCGTTACCTTGCTGCAAGTGATGCTTACCTTTCCGGTTCCGCCTGACCATGAGAAGCTGTCCGGTGTGTATACACCGTCTTTTAATCCTGTGGTACTGTTGACTCTGGCTGTTGACTTATTCAGATCAGACTCGTATTTTGATTCCTGATCCGGTTTTCCATTGTTTGTCGTATTATTTCCTGTAGTTCCACTGTTTCCATTATTGTTTTCTGCATTTCCCTGGTTATTTCCGTTGGAACCATTTCCCGGATTGTTATTATTTCCGCCCGGTTTCAATGAGCCGTTGCTTCCGTTATTACCATTCGAAGCATTTCCATTATTGCTGTCCGCAATCTTAGTCATGCCTTCTGAATGAAATGTCAGTGTTCTGGTGTCCCACTTATTACTCTTTGTCGTATGAACGGCAATTGTCATTACCTCATCCAGTTTCTCTACCGGAATCTGAAATGTATACTGCTCTGCAAGAAGCGAATCCGGAAGGATCCAGTTCTTTTCATCATCCGATGCGTTATTTACATCGCCCAGATAGATTCTGTTATAACCCTGACCGCTTAATGTAACTGCCGCCGTCATCTGTCCATTCTTTACAGTCATAACACAATCCGTAACACGGAACATCTTTCCGCCGGCTTCAGCATTCACCTGATAGGTTCCGTCTGCTATGATACGTTTTGCAGAGGCAGATGAAAATATAAGTGTACGGTCATACCATTTATCTTTTTTAATGGAATGTGCCGCAACTGCAATTCCTTTATCCAGACTTTCTACCGGAACTTTGTATGTATATTTTCCTGCCTCATCAGCCACATATGAAATGTAGTCTTTTGCTGCAGCTTCTGCCGCATCGGCTGCTGATCCCATATAAAGATAATCATATCCGGTTCCGCTTAATGTGATTACAGCATACATCTTACCTTTTTCAGATGTCAGGATACAATTCGTAACTTTGAACATCTTATTTCCAGTATCCACATCTACCTGATAATTTCCATCTGTCAGGGTTTTATTTTCTGTTTCCGATGCTGTTACCGTTACCTTGCATGTGGCTTTAAGCTCTGTTCCTTCCGCATTATTAATAGACACAGTCACCTCAGCAGTCCCTGCTTTCACTGCGGTCAGCTCAGCCTGTGTTCCGGATTTTGCAACGGTTACAATCTTTGGATCAGAAGAAGTCCATGTCATATCCGGTGCTGTCTCAGATGCTGATAATGCCGGTGTGAACTGAGGTGTCAGTTCCTGAACTTCTCCCTCTTTCATGCTGAGTTCAGATCCCTCTTTGAAACTTAATTCCGTAATAACGGTCTGATCCGGTATGGATGGTGTCGACGGGACCGTATCTTCCGGGATTGCAATATTGATCGTATATGCAATATTTTTTCCACTCATGGAACTGGTATGTGCCATAAAAGTCATTGAACTATTTAAATTAACAGGAATCTCAAATGTAACTCCGGCCTCGCCTTCTCTCGGTTTTGCATGATATATGTTCTGGGTTCCATTCACTTTCACCCATACTTTATCATACTTAGAACTGCTAAAATTTATCCAGGCTGTTGCTTTTCCATTCTTTACGATTACTTTTTGACACTCAATCTTCACCTTGCTTGAACCACCCGAAGTCAGTTTTGCCGAAAAATGATCCGCATCAACACCATATTCTCCGTCTTTCAAAGCACCTGCCATACCGCTGATATCAGTAATGTTCTCAAATATTTCGTCTTCGCCGATTGGTTCCGTCTGTGGGGCGGTTCCGTCTTCCTGCGTATTCTGTACCTTTTCGACAGCTACCTGATTTTTCCCGGCTTCTTTTGTGACTTCCTGACTTGTATCTGTCGTCACACTGCTTTCTGTCTGTCCGGCAGCGGCTTCTGTCTCAGTCTGTCCGGCAGCGGCTTCCGACTCTGTCTGTCCGGCAGTGGCTTCCGGCTCTGTCTGTCCAGCTTCATCACTATCCTGTTTATTCTCACTCAATGTATCTCCTACGGCTGCATTCTGATCTTCCGCATACACTCCCGATACCGGTGCAACTGCCATAGACATAGCCATAAATAAGGCCAAAAATTGCTTGGAATTATGTTTCATCTTATACTCTCTCCCTACTACTTTTCTGTCAACCAAAATACCCTTCCACGAAATCATCCGTAAAAGGGTACAAAATGGCCTTGTTAATTTATTATAATTTTCTTCCATTTTTGTACAACCAATTACTCGTGGTCCGGATTTACTTCCATGTACACTACAGGCAGGTCTCCTGACTCACAGATCCATACATCAGAATCTTGTCTTCCCGTTATCCAGTGACTTTTTTCTTTTCTGATATTCCCTGCTCACAGTGACGAGTTCGCACAGGACTTGCACCTGTTTCCCTTTTCACCGGCTCTATCAATCTTATCCAGCCGGCACCTGCAGTTTTCATTCTATTTTTCTCATCTTGACTACGATACCATAAGTACCTGTAAAATGCAATTGTTAACCCAGATTCTGCTTCTGTACTGCCTCTTCGGTGCGGAATTTTTCAAATGTATGAACTACCTCTTCCGCATCAGAACCATCTACTACAAAAATCATCTTCTGATTCAGCGTAACTGTCATCATTCCCATAACTGATTTTCCATCAATGATAAGTTTATGTGCTGTATCTTCAATCAAGGTATCAGCCTCTACTTTCTGACACATTCTTGAAAATTCTACAAGCTGTTCTGGTGTTTCAAATTTTACATTCATTTTTATCATAATTAAGTCTCTCCTCTCAGGTGTATCCATCATTTTCATTACAAACACATCTGTTTATAAGAAAAATATAAATCAGTATACTACGTTTTTTTCTACTATGTAATATATTTTTTTATTTCTTAACATTGTCTTTTCACCTAGAATATATTATACTTATCTGGCATCATCCGTATTAAAGATAACTAACTATATATATATATCAATTTTATATATTATTTTGGAGGATATTATGAGTACATACGATTATTACCGTATTTTTTACCATGTTGCACAACATCACAGTTTTACAAAAGCGGCAGAGGTATTACACAATAACCAGCCGAACATTACCCGTTGTATGAATAATCTTGAGACAGAACTTGGATGTCACCTTTTTGTCCGTTCGAACCGCGGAGTCTCACTGACGCCTGAAGGCCAGAAGCTTTTTAACCACGTTGCGATTGCTTTCGAACAGCTTGAACTCGGAGAAGCCGAGCTCAAGCGTGACCAGAGTCTTACAAGCGGACTCATCTCCATCGGAGTCAGTGAAAATGCACTTCGTATTATGCTTCTGTCCAAATTAGAAGCATTTCACAATCATTATCCACATGTAAGGCTTAAGATATCCAACCATTCCACTCCGCAGGCGATTGCTTCCCTGGAAAGCGGACTGGTGGATTTTGCAATTGTAACAACTCCACTTTCTGTTCAAAAACAGTTTCAGAAAATCTCCCTGGGTTCTTTCCGGGAAATTCTGATCGCCGGCCCGAAATACAAAGAACCGGCTTCCCGCATCTGCTCACTGGAAGAACTTACGGACTACCCTTTCGTCTCGCTGGAAAATAACACCAGCACCAGAGATCTTCATATTCAATACTTTTCTTCTCACGGGCTTCCGTTCCGTCCGGATCTTGAAGTTACATCCACCGACCAGTGCCTGGCTTTGATCCAGCACAATCTTGGTATCGGCTTCTATCCGGAGAAGCTTGCAGAAGAACCGCTCAAGCGTGGAGAAATTCTTCAGATCCATCTGAAAGAATCCCTTCCTGCGAGACAAATCTGTCTTGTACAGAATGCTTCCAGACCACAGAGCATTGCAGCGCAAAAACTAATCGAGACACTGATCCGTATCTGATGACGGATCAATGTCTCTTTTTTGTCCCTTTTTATCTTTCGTTTCTCCGGGATTCTATATCCAGGAACATCAACAGGAAACTGACGATCAAAAGTCCGCAGGATACCCAGATCATATGGATTCCATAATTGGCTGAAAGATTGCCTCCGATTCCGGCTCCTACCGCAAAAAGAACTATAATTCCAAAATAATACATTGCCTGCCGCAATTGTTCCGGCTTTTTCTCTCTCAGATAGAAGGATAATGCCGCCGTTCCACTCCGTAAGTTTCCGATACACATAGTACTTGCATATGAAAATCCATTTACCTTCCGGAAACTCTGCACCTGCATCGCACAGGCAAAGGATACCAGAACAGTCGCGATCATATTTCCCCGCTGCGGAATAAATCCTACAACAAACAAAATGAGGATCTCTGCTCCCAGTATTCCCTGTCTCCAGTGCAAGCGCCTGGCATATTTGTACTTATTCTGGATCTGCTCCGCAATCAGAACACCTAAAGCAAATGCAAAAAGCGGAAATAAATATTTCAGTCCAGCCTCCCATTTTCCCGTCATGAAATTCTGGCTCATCAGCACCACATTACCTGTCTGTGCATTCGAGAATACTTCATTCCTCGTATTATAGGTATACGCATCCTGAAATCCACCCGACAAGGCCAGAAATGCACTACAGATGAATGCCTCCGACATCTGCTTCCCGGAAAATAAACTTTTCATTACTCCCATGTTTTCATCTCCTTAGAATAAAAACGGAGGATGATTCTCATACGTTCTTACGTTTTCCGATCCATCCCCCTCAGCAGACTATTATACGGAAGAATATCAAAAATGTGAAACGTATATTTGATATATCTTCCATATCTTTTTTATATATTCAATTTTATATTAAACATCCCAGACTTCTTCCGCAACTTCTTTTACAAATGAAACCTTTCTCCACTGCTTTTCTTCTTTTTTTACAATCCGCCTGTATATTTTTTCAATGCTTCCATATATGCTTTTCCATACCGGCTCAGTGCCACATCTTTCCGCACAATCGTTCCGATCCGCATATATTCGTCTACCAGAAGTGGTTTTCCGATAATATTCTCACCGTTCAGTTCTTTACTGATCACGCCGGAGCTTACCGTATACCCATCCAGACCAACCGCCAGATTGAAAAGTGTTGCCCGGTCTCTGACTTTGATGTTCTTATTCCGATCCAGTGTACTTAATATCTCTTCGGAAAAATAAAAGGAATTATAATCCCCCTGCTCAAATGACAGATACGGATACACCTCCAGATCTTCCAATGTCAGTGCTTCCCTGTCTGCCAACGGATGCTTTGAACTGATAAATACATGTGGCTTTGCTACGAATAACTCTTCGAATTTCAGATCATTCTGACGGATCAGTTTCATGATGATCGTCTCATTCTGTGAAGAAGTATACAGAATACCTATCTCACTTTTCAGCTTCGCCACATCTTCGATGATCTCATAAGTCTGTGTCTCCCGCAGTGTAAAATCATATTTTCTCGCATCAAATTTACGGATCACATCTACAAATGCATTGACCGCAAAAGAATAATGCTGGCAGGATACGGAAAATCTCGGGTTCCGTTCATTTACATTCAGATACCTCTCCTGCATGAGGCCGACCTGATCCAGAATCTGTCTTGCATAGGCGAGAAATTCATCTCCCTCTGCGGTGATCGTCACCCCTTTATTCGTCCGGTGAAAAATCGTCACCTGCATCTCCTGCTCCAGTTCCCGAATCGCATTGGTAAGACTCGGCTGGGAAATGAACAGCTCTTTTGCCGCCTCACTTATCGTCCCCTTCTCCGCAACCATGGTAATATACCTTAACTGCTGTAATGTCATAAATTCTTCCTCCCTACAGCATATAGATCAGTGCGTTACAGATACATGCCGCAATATTACTTCCGCCTTTTCTCCCCCTCGCTACAATATACGGGGTATCTTCCAGAGTCAGGATCAGTTCTTTGGACTGTACCACATTTACAAAGCCGACCGGTACACCGATCACGAGCTCCGGACGGATTCTTCCGTCTTTGATCAGTTCATACAGGTGAATTAGTGCTGTCGGTGCATTTCCGATGGCAAAGATCAGTTTTTCGTTCAGTTCACACGCCTTTTTCATACTGGCAACAGCTCTTGTGGTTCCATTCTTCTTTGCCGCCTGTGCCACATCTTCATCTGACATGAAGCAGTATACCTGACCGCCGTACTGTGCCAGTCTCTTTTTGTTAATTCCGGAACGCCCCATCTGTGTATCGGTTACGATGGAAGCACCGCCTCTGATCGCTTCGAGTGCTTTCTCCACCGCATGCTCGGAATACACCAGATTCTTCGCATAATCAAAATCCGCACTGGTATGTATGCAGCGCTTTGTAATTGGTGCCTGAATCTCAGGAAGCACGATGCCTTCCTGCTCCAGTTCTTCCGTAATGATCTCAAAGCTGCGCTTTTCGATCTCTGTCGGAAGAACATTTTCTATCTCTATTTTAGTATGTGCTGCGTGATTATTTTTCTGTATATTCAACGTTTTCTTCCTTTCTCTTCATAGTCCGTCATAGCCCACATCTCATCTTTTCTAACTACAAAACTTGCCATCGGCAACTTCTCTTGCATACTTTAGTATCTACAGCTCCTTACGAATACATAGTAATCCCGAAAAATTATTTCTGCATTCCCATGATCTGATAGATTGCCTTCATGTCCAGATGTTTTCTGAGTGTATCTGCCAGAAGATCATACTGGCTTTCTTTGAATGCTTTCAGGTCTACATCTTCCACTTCTTCCATTGAAAGTCCTTTCTTTTCTGCCAGGGATTTTACGATCTCCGATACAATTTTCTCCTTATCAAAAATGCCGTGGATGTATGTTCCGTATACATTTCCATGCGAGATTCCGTCTGTACTGTTCTCTATTCTGTTTTCCGGCTCCATATCCGGAATCTGTCTGTCCTTTTTCTTCACTGTATCGTGAATCTGATTCATCGGACATCCTTCCAGAAGTTCGGTCTTTCCCATATGGATCTCGTATCCTTCAAACTTCAGATTCTCAAGTGCTTTCAGATTCCCCTCCACATGAAGGAGTGTTCCATTCACCCTTGTTCTGGTCTTTTCTGTGGTAAATGTAGTCGTTACCGGCAAAAGGCCGAGTCCTTTCATACTGCCGCCATCTTCCACGCCTTCCGGATCACTGAGCGACTGCCCCAGCATCTGATAGCCGCCGCAGATTCCCCAGACCACACAGCCGCCGGCATGCGCCTTTAGAATCTTCGCTTCCATTCCGCTCTGTCTTAACCATTTCAGATCTCCCATCGTATTTTTTGTTCCCGGAAGGATAATCATATCAGGATTTTCCAGTTCTCTTGGATTCTTTACATAACGCAGATTCACTCCCGGAGCATTTTCCAACAGCATGAAATCCGTAAAGTTCGAAATTCTCGGTGTCCGGATGACTGCGATATCCACCAGACCGATCCTTTCTTCTGCACCTTTTCCACCCTTTGTCATGTTAAAACGCTCTGTCAGACTGTCTTCATCTTCAATCTCGACCTGCATATACGGTGTAACTCCGACTACCGGAATGCCGCCTCTTTCTTCCAACATAACAATACCGGGATCCAGGATTGTCTTATCCCCGCGGAACTTGTTGATGACCAGTCCCTTTACACGTTCTTTCTCATCATCTTCCAGGAGCATAAGCGTCCCCAGAAGCTGGGCAAATACTCCTCCGCGGTCAATATCTCCGACCAGAAGCACCGGCGCATCTACCATCTTCGCCAGCCCCATATTTACAATATCATCTTTCTTCAGGTTGATCTCTGCCGGACTTCCCGCTCCTTCGATCACAATGATGTCATTCTCTTCTTCTAATTTGTGAAATGCTTTCATAATGTCCGGTATGAGCTGCTTTTTATAAGCAAAATATTCTCTTGCACTCATATTCTTCAAGACTTCACCATTTACGATCACCTGTGATCCTACATCGTTGGTCGGCTTTAACAGGATCGGATTCATCTCTACCTGCGGCGCCACGCCTGCTGCCTCTGCCTGCACAACCTGTGCACGTCCCATCTCCAGTCCATCCTCTGTAATAAAGGAATTCAGTGCCATATTCTGGGATTTGAACGGAGCCACCCGGTATCCGTCCTGTTTGAATATTCTGCAAAGTCCCGCACACAGAAGACTCTTTCCTGCGTTGGACATTGTCCCCTGTATCATAATTTTTCCAGCCATGTTATCAACCTTTCATTCTCTTCTTCTGATCTTATTGCAATCCGGTAATGCCCTTCTGTCAGTCCTTCATAGTTACTGCAGTCCCGGATCAACAGTCCGCTTTTCAGTGCCTTCTCATACAGCCCTGCTTTTCCTTTAAAAAATATATAGTTTGCTTCCGATCCCCATACATTCAGACCAAGCTTTCTCATCCGCTCTGTCATCCAGAACTTTTCTTTTTTTATATATTCTCTCGTTCTCTTTAAATATGCTTCGCAATCAACAAGTGCTGCCACACCTGCTTCCTGTGCCGTTACCGACACATTCCACGGCTGGAGCATTGCCCTCATTCGTTTCCTAAGAGCTGCATTCTCACACAATGCATATCCAAGTCTTACACCCGGCATACAGAATATTTTCGTAAATGCTTTGATAATGACCACATTCGGATACTGTGTCAGATACCCTCGGCATTCATATCTTTCTGGTTCTTCCAGAAACTCTATAAAACACTCATCCAGGACCAGTATCGCACCGCATTTATTACACCTGTTCATCACACGGATCAGCAGTTCTTTTTCCGTTGTCTGTCCGGTCGGATTATTGGGATTGCACAGAAATATCATATCTGTATCTTCCGTAATCTGTTCCAGTATATCCTCCTGTATCCGGAAATCCTGTTCTTCTTTTAATCTGTAATATTGTACCTCTGCTCCAACTGTGCCAAGTGCTCGCTCATACTCGGAAAAAGCTGGTGCCGTCACCAGTGCTTTTTTCGGTCTCACTGCCATTACGACAGCAAAAAAAAGCTCTGCAGCACCATTGCCGCAGAGTATCTTTTCTTTTTCTATTCTCTCAAAATCACTGATCGACTCCCGAAGTCTGTCGCATCTGACATCCGGATAATACATGATCCTGTCTGCACTTTCCTGTACGCTCTTTCGTACCGCTTCGGGAACTCCCAGCGGGTTACTGTTTACAGAATAATCTGTAACAGATGGATTCCGGTAAATGTCTCCACCGTGAACTGTCTCTTTTAGTTCTGCCAACGTTCCTTCACCTGTGCGGATAAACCGCTCTCTCTGCTATTTTGCTACAACCATCTTACTCACTTTGCAGAAAATAGTCAACCGGAATCTTATACCTGAATTCTTGTTGCCGCATCGCTGCTCATTGCGATCCGCTTCTCACCACTCCTGATGATCAGGTCTCTTCCGGAATTCTGAATGACTGTGATCTCACTGCCTTCATCAATCTTGCATTTTCGGATCTTATCCAGAACTTCCGGGATGCCGAACATCCACTTGATGGTGTAGCTTTTTCCAGCCGCCGCCTTTGACAATGCCTGCATAACTAACACCTTCTTTACCTCTTTTTTATATTGTAAGTTGCACTGGCTATGTTAGTCAACAGGAACATTGTTTGCACAATTCTAACTTTTTATTCATAATTTGCAGATAATATTATTTGTTTTTTGATTTTTATTATCAATATCATCTACAGAACCAGAATCCGGAGGATGATTCCAAGTATCAGACCAAGCATTGCCGTCCCATATAACAGCTTATGCGATCTCCGGATATCCAGTAGTTCCATCTCCCGGACCGGATCTCCGATCGTCGGCTTCTTATGCAGCTTTCCAAAATACCACGCATCTCCTGCAAGCTGCACATCCAGCGCCCCCGCCATGACTGCTTCTGTCTGTGCCGAGTTCGGACTTTTATGATTAAAGCGGTCTCTTCGGAAGATACGTGCTGCATTCTTTCCATCCATTCCGGTCAGATATGACGCCACGATCATCAGTACTGCCGATACCCTCGCCGGGATAAAATTCACCACATCATCCAGCTTCGCGGCAGCCGTTCCAAACCACTGATACCGGTCGTTCTTATAACCGACCATCGAATCCATCGTATTAATTGCCTTATAAGCAAATCCCAGAACAGCTCCGCCGATCAGCATATAAAATAACGGTGCGATCACACCATCTGATGTATTCTCTGCCACCGTCTCTACGGCCGCCTTGGTCACACCTTCTTCCGTCAGATTCTGTGTATCTCTTCCGACGATCATGGACACGGCCTTTCTCCCGGCCTCCAGGCCCTTGTCTTTCAGTGCTATGTAGACCCTGTCACTTTCTACTTTCAGGGATTTCGTTGCAAGGATCTGATAACACCAGAAGCTTTCCAATGCAAGTCCAAGCTGCCAGAAATACTTATATGCAACCGATAAGATCACCGCCGGAACTCCTGTACTGACCGTCACAACCACCAGCACCAGAATCCCTCCACCGATGCGTTCCCCTGTCTTATTCGCCGGCAGACAGTTTCTGATAATTCTTTCGGTTCCCGATATCAGATGCCCGATCAGCCTCACCGGATGATACAGCCATCTTGGATCCCCGAAGATCAGATCCAGAACAAAGCCCGCCACGATCGCAATCGTCATATATGTCATTCTCTGAAATTCTAAGTTCATATCCTTCTCCATTCTTTATCTGATAATCATAATAACTTCCTGCTGGTGTCCCGTCTTCCTTTACTGCATACCGTTCCATGATACTCATGATCGTTCCGCCATGTGCCACAACCGCAATCTTCTCCCGGTCATGTGCCTGCGCATCCCGTGCGACTTCCCGGAACCCTTCCAGTGTCCGCCGGATGAACGCTTCCCTGCTTTCCCCTTCCGGAAATGGCAGCTTCCCACCACTGTCTATCCATGCCTGATACTCCGGGCAGCCGGAAAGTTCGATATAATTATGATTTTCAAACAAGCCAAAATCACACTCCCGTAACTTTTCATTACAGCTATATGCTCCTGCTTTCATCATCTCCGGATAAATCATCTCTGCCGTCTGCACGCACCGCTTCATCGGACTTACATAGACATATGTAACCTCAGGATACATTCCTTTTCTCTCTTCCAAAAGCTGTATTCCTTCCAGACATAAAGATTCATCCGTCGTTCCGATATAGCGTTTTTCTTTATTTCCTTTCGTCATCGAATGACGTATCAGATAAATCCTCATACTTCCTTTATCACCTGTCCGATTCCGCACATCACACGGTATACTTTCTCAGAATATGCCGCAAGGCGCGTGCACACTCTTCCGGTCTGCTCTCTGTATTCCCGTTCCATCCGGTCAACCGGCACGATCCCGTATCCGATCTCATCTGTGATCAGGATCAGTTCCGGATTCTTCCGAATCAGTTCTTCTGCAAGATCATCTATCGGTTCTCCTTCCTTTATCTTTCTTTCGATATACTGATGGAAATGATATATCCCTTCGCAGCTATATAGTTCTTCTTCCGTACATACCGCACCGTCTGCCCATGTGACATCTGGGTAGATTTTCTTTGCGAATGCAAGTTTTCCCTGATATGCGCCGCCTATTATCATGATCATGACTTCTTTTCCTTCCTCCAATCCTGTATTTTCATCTTTCTGTTATTTTCTACTATTTCTCTGCTGTTTTCTTTCTGCCACTTGTTTTCTTCATTCTTTCCACACTTTTATCCAGCCTGTTCATCATTTGATGATTCCGCTTTTTACTACGATATCCACTACTACCACGACAAGCGCCATCACAAGTTCACATACCTGCAGGAAATATCCACACAGATCCCCGGTCACACCGCCGAAATTCTTCATCGCCATCCGGTAATAATATCCAAATACCACGCCTGCCGAGATCACACATCCGATTCCGCAGATCCCTCCGGTCAGTGGAATCAGGAAACACAGTACAATCAGATAAATGCCCAATACCATTCTTGTAATTCTGGTCGATGCACTTTCCGAAAAATCTGCCACCATACCTTTCTTCCTTGCCTGTGGAAATGTAACTACAGACAATCCACTCAATGTTCTCGATAGCATGAAGCTATATGCGATCACTTCCATACTCCGTACACTCAGACAAGAATACACGCCAATATACATCAGAAAATAGATGGTACATGAAATGATAGCAAATGCTCCTGCGTGGGAATCTTTCAGTATTTCCAGACGCCGCTCTTTCGTCTGCCAGGAACTCAGCGCATCCTGTGTATCCAGAAATCCGTCTAGATGAATTCCTCCCGTAATAAATACCGGGATCAGGATCAGAAATATTACAAAAAATAAGGAATAATTTCCTCCTCCATTCCCATCAAACCATTTTGAAAACCGAAACACTCCATAAGACAAAAGTCCGATCACCGCACCGATCCATGGAAAAAAACACATTGCATACGATTTATTTTCATCTGTCCATTCGCTGCGCGGCATCGGAATCCTGCTGTACATGGAAAACGCAATTTTGAAACTATTCCATATTCTTTTTATACTCTTCATACTTCTTTTGCTCCTTACGAATGCATACCGGAATTCCATACACAACTTCCGTTACTATATCTGCAAACTCTGCAAGACTTTGATTCACCATTCCGATGCATTCCCGATATTTTTCCGTCTCTTCACTATAGCCGTTTATATCTGCGTTCACTTCATTTGTAACAATTACAAGACGTGTCGTAGAATTGCTCAGTCTGCGTACTCCTGCCAATACTTTTTCTTTTGTTTCTTTTAAATCATTCAATGTACCATCTTCTCTGTAAAGCTCATTGGCCACCAGATTCGATATGCACTCCAGAAGGATTCCCTGATTCTTTGGTATCTCAAGTTCTGATAGATCTGTATATTTTTCCAATGTCCGGAATCCTTTTCCTGCTCTCAGCCTGTGATGTCTTTCAATCTTTTTCATCGTTTCTTCTGTGTATGGCTGCATGGTTGCAATATATATGTAAGTAGCATCCTTCTTATTTCTGCCTGTCAGCCAGTTCTCCGCATACTCAGATTTACCGCTTCCGCTTCCGCCTGTCACCAGATGTATCATTCTTTCTCACCTAATTCTTTATAATCTTCGATGTCATTTTCTGAAAATGTACTCATCCGTCCATACACTTCTGCCGCAAGATCCAGCACCGGAAGATATGCCACAGCTCCGGTTCCCTCACCCAGGCACATATCTGCATGCAATGGTGCATCCATGTGTAACTCTTTCAGGATCTTCTGCATTCCAGGTTCTTTCGAGACATGTGACACAATCATCGCATCTTTGACCCACTCACAGATTCTGACGGCCGCAAGTGCCGCAACCGCTGAGATAAATCCATCAACTACAATCGGGATTCGATATACAGCACCTCCCAGATAGAGTCCGGTGATTCCCGCCAGATCGAATCCGCCTACTTTTGCCAGTACATCCACCGGATCATCCCATTTCGGACGATTGACCGCTATCGCCTTCTCGATCGCGTGTATTTTTCTTTCCAATCCTTCGTTCGTCAGTCCTGCTCCCCGTCCCGTTATCTCTGCCGGTTCGTCTCCCAGAAGTACGGAAGCCACGGCACTGCTGGTCGTCGTATTTCCGATTCCCATCTCTCCGGTAGCAATGATCTTATATCCGGCTTCCTTCTTTTCCTTCACCTGATGGATCCCGGTTAAGATTGCCTGTAACGCCTGCATTCTTGTCATAGCCGGACCTTTGGTCATATTTGCGGTTCCATTTGCCGTTTTATATCTTGGGACTTTTGTATCCGCTGCCATACCGATATCGATGGGAAAGATGTCTACACCGGCTTTTTTACACATGATCGCCGCACTGGTATTACATGTCAGAAAATTCTCTGCAACAATTGCAGTTACTTCCTGTCCTGTCTGCGTTACACCTTCTTCTACCACTCCGTTATCCGCACACATCACGATCAGCGCCTTCCGGTTCAGATTCACGTCTGTATCGCCGGTCAGTGCCGCAATCTGCATAATATGATCTTCTAGTTTTCCCAGACTGTGTAACGGTTTCGCAATGGAGTTCCACTTTTTCTGCGCATTTCCTTTCGTTACTACATCTGCCGGATGAATGCCAGATACGATCTGATGAAATTCCTGTTCCAGTTGTTCTAAACTTTGCTCTGCCATGCTTTTATCCTCTCTGTTCTCTATGTTCTATCTCTTTCCCCGGCTCTTTTCTCTTGTTCCCTGCATCTTCTGCATTGTTCCAGAAAGTTCTCCGGAATCTTTTCATTTCCATAATAATGAATATGCGGATATCCTGCCAGTACCGTATCGGTACTGATCATGCATTTCCACGAACGGTTTGACATTGGTTTTTCCGCCAGAAATGCTTCCCCGCATACTTCTGAATCATAATAATGAAATTCATGTGCCGGGATACCTCCTGCTTCTTTACCGAATATTCTTCCCCCTGTCAGGGTAACATAGCCGAATCGCTTTAAGGAACCTGTCGGATAACTTTTCCCTTCTAAAAATCCAACCATTGGAAATTCTGTGCCGCTTTCATCTCTGATATATTCCTGCAGGTACATGAATCCTCCACACTCCGCGATACATGGCATTCCGCCGTTCAATGCTTTTTTAATACTCGTCTTCATTGACTCATTTTTACTTAGTTCTTCTGCATATAGTTCCGGATAACCGCCATAGAACAAAAGTCCCGACAGATTTTCCGGAATCTGCTTATCGTAAAGAGGAGAAAAAGAAATCAGTTCCGCTCCCATCTCCTGCAGCAGTTCCAGATTATCCTGATAGAAAAAACAGAATGCATCGTCACTTGCAAGCCCGATCCGTACCGTATCTTTTGTTCTAACCGATTCTGTACTATACTGTGCATTTTCTGCCAAATTTTCTACCATTTCTGATGTATATCCTTGCGTTTTCTTTTCCTGCAGCTCCGGTGCATTTTCTGCCAGTTCCAGAAGGCCTGCGATATCTACACTTTTCAGAATCTGTTCTCCCAGTCTTGTGAGTTTGTCTTCCGTATCTTTTCGTTCTTTTGGAAGCTTCAGTCCCAGATAACGGCTCTCCAGTGCACAATCTTTCATAACCGGAACATAACCGTAGACTTTGATTCCTGTCTGCACCTCAATCATCTCTTTCATTCTTCCATACATCATCGGAGACAAACGGTTCAGAATTACGCCTTTGATACGGCTGTCTTCTTTATAATGCAAAAACCCCTGGATACACGGCACTGCAGACACGCTTAGTCCTTTACAGTCCAGGATCATCACAGCCGGGGTATCGGTAATTCTGGCAATGTCATAAGCACTCGCCTCTGAAGAGATCCCTGCGATCCCATCATAGTATCCCATAACACCTTCCATTACGGAAATATCTACTCCGGCACCATTTTTTTTCAGGATCTCTCTGACTCCATTTTCTCCACACAAAAAGGAATCCAGATTATAGCTGCTGATGCCGATCACAGTCTTGTGGAACATTGGATCAATGTAATCCGGCCCGCACTTAAAAGACGCAGGATTTATCTCCTGCATCTTCATTGCTTTCAATATTCCGCAGGTCAGCATGGTTTTACCTGCGCCACTTCTCATCGCAGTAATCAGAATTCTAGGAAGTTTCATTACTCAGATTCCTCCATTTCTTCCCGGATTTTCTCCGGTGTCAGATCCCCTACAGAGATCACTTTCGTAATATCCTCCACAATATCTCCGGTCATATCTTCCGGTTCCACCTCGTCCAGATTGATTTCTTCCAGAACGAAATCGTCTTCATTTTCCGGATCTGCTTCCTTTTTTGCCGGTCTGCTCGTAAAGCTGATCACATAGATCGGATTCTGTCCATTCATCATATGATAACTGCCCACTTTTTTCGCACGGCTTACCGCTACCTGAATGACTTCTGCCTCTTCTATCTCATTCTCTTCCGTATATTTTAACACCTGCATCATCGTCTCGAGTGAGATTGCATTGAGCACCACCCGTACAAATGGGTTCTTCTTCCGGATAGCATCCAGGATTTCATACAACTTTCCTTTACTGCCCCCGATAAATACGCAATCAGGTGCCGGCAGTTCTTCCAGTGCCTCCGGCGCCATACCTTCTATCACATGCAGATTATCCACGTGCATCCGCCTTGCATTTTCACGGATCAGTTCCTGCGCCTCCACTTTCTGTTCGATTGCATAGACGTTACCTTGCGTTGCAACCATGGCGGCCTCTACGGAAATAGAGCCTGTTCCTGCTCCGACATCATATACCACTGCATCCTTCTTAATCTTAAGTTTAGCAATCGAAATGCTTCTTACTTCTTCCTTGGTCATCGGTACATCGCCACGTACAAATGTATCATCCGGAATTGCCGGAATCACCGGGCTTTCGCCGCCGGATTCATTTTCAATATAAAGGACCGCCAGATTCTCTCCTTTGTAATGAAGCAGTGATCTTGCTGTTCCTGTCTGAATCTCTTCATTCTTATAAGAAAGTTCTGTCCCGATCCTGACTGTTACTTCGCCCATTCCATATTCCGTCATTTTTGTCAGGATCTGACGGATCTCTTCTGCATTACTTACAAGGGCGAATACCTTTTTATTCTCCTTAATGACCGCCATCAGATTTTCTTTTCTTCCATGCAGGCTTACTAGTGCCGCATCCTCCCATGTTACGCCAAGCTTTGATGCAAAATATATGATGGATGATACTCCAGGCACCACTTTTGTCTCAATCTGTGGGTCATCTTTCGTCAATTCCAGAATCTTCTTCGCACCGCTGTAAAATCCTGTATCACCGGACAACGCAATCGTTACATTTTCATATTCCGGATTTTCTTTGATATAAGAAATGATCTCATCCGGGCGGTATGCTTCATATATGGTCTGTCCGACTTCTGCCACTGCCTCGATCATCCTGCCTGCTCCGATCAGAAGTTCTGCTTCCTGACAGCATCTTTTTGCTTCCAGTGTAACCTGGTCTCTGGCACCTGCACCGATTCCCACCAGTGTAACTTTCCAGTGATTATCCAGTTCCAGTTCTTTCTGAAGGAATTTGGACATTTCTTCAAAATTCATTCCCTCTTCTTCTTCCGGCCTTCCGATCACAACCATTTTCACACCGGCTTCTAGTGCAGCCTGACATTTCTGCGGGTATCCGCCTGCAAGTCCTGATTCTTTCGTTACCATATAAGCAATATCATATTCCTTTAACATGGCACGATTCATTTCCGTAGAAAACGGTCCCTGCATACAGATGAGATGACGTCCGGAGAATCCAAGTTCTTCACAATTAACTGCCACCTGGCCAATAGACAGAACGCGCGCATATACCCGGCTTTCGTAATCCGTCAGTCTTGTATAGGATTCCAGCTCCTTGCTTCCTGTTGTTACCAGAATATTTCCTTCTGTTTTTTCCAGATACTTTATCGCTTCATCCATATTTTCCACACAGATGCTTTCTTTGGTCTCTTCACTTCCCCTGACCAGTCTTAAATACGGAACCTGCATAACCTCACAGGCACTTTTCAAGTTTTTGGTCACTTCTTTGGCATATGGATGCGTTGCATCGATCACATAATCCGGCTCAAACACCCTCATAAACTCGCCCATCTGCCCACTGTCCATCCGGTCGTGTGTCACCGTTATATTCTTCTCTTCCGGAAGCAGACTCTCCCCATAAGCGGTTGCCACACAGACGTGCAGTCTTACGCCTCTTCTTCCGAGATAAGATGCTAATTTTCTTCCTTCTGTTGTCCCTGCATATAATAGAATCTTTTTGTCTTTCATATACGATATCCCCTTGGTGTAACCATTTTTTCCCGAATTACTTTTGTCTGTTTATTTCCGATAAATACAGTAGAGAACATATCTACTGTTGTCTCTTTTAATTCTTTCAGTGTCAGTGTCTGCATTGTTTCTCCCTCGCGGGCAATGTTTTTTACTATTCCGCAGACGGTATCTTCCGCCTTATATTCCAGCATGATCTCACATGCTTTTGCAAGATAGGTACTGCGTTTCCTGCTGGACGGATTATAAAGGCAGATCACAAAATCAGCTTTTGCCGCACAGCGAAGCCTTTCTTCGATCAATTCCCACGGTGTCAGAAGATCACTTAAACTGATCAGACTGACATCATGTCCGACTGCTGCTCCAAGTACCGCAGAACCTCCCAGTGCCGCTGTCACTCCCGGGATTACTTCGATCGCGACTTCCGGATATTCCTCACCGATTTCATACATCAGTCCTGCCATTCCGTATATCCCGGCATCTCCGCTGCATACCATTGCCGTTACAGCTCCTTTTGCTGCCTCTTCGAATGCCATCCTGCACCGTGCTGCCTCCTGTCTCATGGACGTTGTCAGATATCTCTTATCCGGAAAATATTCTTTTAATAATTCGATATATACGGTATATCCGACGATCACATCACATTTTTCCAGCGTCCGGACTGCTTTCACCGTCATCTGTTCATATGCCCCCGGTCCCATTCCTATCACATATACCTTATTCAAACTTCACCCTCCAATTATCCCAGGCAAATGCTGCTGTCACACCATTTTCTGCCTGTTTTCTGATCCGCAGTGTACCACCTGTATATACAGCACTTCTTTCACATACATTATCCACTCCGGTAACCTTTTTTACAAATGTAGAAACACTGAATTCTCCTTCTACTTTTTTTAATTCTTCTGCCGGATAAAATTCCGGCTCTATGTTATATTTGTTGCAAAATGTAAGCAATCCCTCTTCGTCTTTTTTTAGATCAATGCTTGCGATCCTGCCAATACTTTTCTTATTAATATGTGATTCTTTCAGTATCTTATCCACCAACTGTTCTATCTGCTCTGCGGATGTCCCCCGTCTGCAGCCGATTCCCACCGTGATCCGTTGTGGTATCAGCCTTAATACATGACTGCTTAATTTTCGTTCATATATCCCGATATAGATATCTGGATTCTCATAGGTTTCCGGTACGATTTTCACTTCTTCCGGCACAGTACCCTCTATCGAATCTCTTCCGCTCTCAATCGCGGCCACGGCTGTCTTTCCTTCCAGAATCTTTGCCGAAATTTGCTTTGCCTTCTGCATATCTTCTATATAAAGATGATTCTTTCTGGCAAATACATCTATTGCCCATTTTCCCCGGATATCTGTAGCTGTTGTGATCACAGGCAGTGCTCCTGCCATCTCTGCAATTCTTTCTGCCATCTCATTTGCTCCGCCAATGTGCCCGGACAGGATCGGGATACAATATTGTCCTTTCTCATCCAGTACCAGTACCGCCGGATCTGTTGTCTTTGATCCTATAAAAGATGCGATCAAGCGCACGGCAATCTGTACTGCTCCAATAAAGATCAGTACATCCCGCGTCCGGAACTGTTCACCTGTCCATTCTCTGGCACTGCATTTTACCGCATCCTTGTCCGATTCCAGTTCTTTGCATTTTACCGCCTGCAGCACCTGGTGTCCTTCTTTTTCCAGTTCATGTGCTAAAGATCTCTCCAGTCTTCTTCCATTTCCGGTAAAACTGATCATTGCAATCTTCATCTTATTTTACTCCCTGACGGAACTCGGTGGTGAATTCCGGATCATACAGTTTCGAACGTTCATACGCATGATGTGTCACCACATCTCCAACGATGATCAATGCTGTCTTTGTAATTCCATGTGCTTTCGCAGTCTCTGCCAGTGTACTGACAGTACAGATGTAACTTTCTTCCTCCGGCCATGTTGCCTTGTATACAATTGCTGCCGGCGTATCTTCTTTATAACCGCCTTCTATCAACTGGCCTTCCAGCTTTTCCAGATGTCCTGTACTTAAGAAAAGTACCATCGTCGCATTATGACTTGCAAACGCTGCAATCTTTTCCTTCGCCGGAACCGGTGTTCTTCCTTCCATACGTGTGATGACAACACTCTGTGACACCTCCGGAAGTGTATATTCCAGATTCAGTGCCGCTGCTGCCCCGCAGAAGGAACTGACACCCGGGCAGGAATCATACGCAATTCCCAGTTCATCCAGATGATCCATCTGTTCCCGGATTGCACCATACAGACACGGATCACCTGTATGCAGCCGAACCGTCATCTTCTGTTCCCGGTCTGCCTGTTCCATCACTTCCAGAACTTCTTCCAGTGTCATTTTCGCACTGTTATATATCTCGCATGTCTCCTTTGTACTCTTTAACAGCCCCGGATTCACCAGTGATCCCGCATAGATCACCACATCAGCCTGCTCCAGATAACGTTGTCCACGGACCGTGATCAGATCTTCGGCTCCCGGACCTGCTCCCACAAAATGTATCATTTTCCGACTCCTTCCTGTCCTGCAAAGAACCTGCTACCAGCAACTTCTCCTGCATACTCTGCTATCTATTGTATATGTCGTTCTTTTCTGAATCTTTCTAGCAGTTCTTCTGCTTTTTCTGTCTTTCCAAGGATTCCATATACATTGGAAAACGTGACCGCTCCCACCTGTATCTCTCCTTTCCCCCGGTAGTTCAGATATTCCTCCATACGCATCATGATTTTTTCCATAATGCGTGTTCGTTCTTCCTCGCTGCATTTCTCCAATGCATCATCCGTCGTCATACAGTCAAGAAATTCGACTGCCTTCTCTCCGGCAATTCCCGCTCTCAATGCGGCCGTGGCGAATAAATCCATCCGACAGTCTGCCCATCTGGAATGGGTATTCATGATTCCGCCGGATACCTTGATCAGTTTCCCGATATGTCCGACCAGCAGAACACCTTTACAATCCTGTTCTACCGCCATATCTATGGTCTGACCAATATAGTTACTACATTTTACCACATCATTTTCTTCTATACTATACTGTTCTTTCAGAAAATCCAATCCGTAATTACCCGGTGCAATAATCAGATACCTGTACTTTTCCGCAAGGCATACCTTCATCTCTACTTCAATGGTATCGATCAGCGCCTGTTCACTCATCGGATTCACAATACCGGTTGTCCCAAGTATTGAAAGTCCTCCTTCTATTCCAAGTCTTGGATTAAATGTTTCTTTTGCCAGTCTTGCCCCTTCCGGAATCGAAATCTCTACATCAATTCCACCGGTATAGCCAACCTCTTCACAGGCTTCTTCTACTTCTTTTCTTATCATCTGCCTTGGCACACGGTTAATTGCGGCTTCTCCCACCGGCTGATTCAGTCCGGGCCTAGTCACTCTTCCTACCCCGATCCCGCCATCAATATGAATCTGTCCTGTTTCAGAAAGCCTTACCTGACTGTAAACCAGTACTCCATTCGTGATATCCGGATCATCTCCGCTGTTTTTTTTGACCGCACAGGATACCATATCCGGCAATTCCCTGTCTGTATATTTTCTCTGTATATCCGTGATATCCAACTGCAGCTTTTCTCCCTGCGGCAGTTCTACCGACACCTGCTCTACTTTTTCACCTGTAAAAAGCATCTGCATTGCTGCCCTCGTTGCAGCCTGTGCACAGGTTCCGGTTGTATACCCTTTTGCTAATTCTTTTTTCGGCATATGGACTCCTTTCCATCAGGGAGCGAGGTTTTGGCTTTTTTAATATCCCCTGACGCAAAAATGGAGGACTGCAGTTTTCTACATTCCTCCACCAATTTTAGCGTTTTCATACTTACATGTCAAATTATCTGTATGACGGTTCTCCACTTATTCGTTACCATTTTTGTTCTTACATTCTTGTTCCCATGCTTTGATTTCACCGCATGCAATCTTCATTCCCGAATCTCCGGACGGCTGGGTCTTGAAGTCATCCGGCATCTCATGAAGTACGATTGTCCTGCCGACAACATCCATTGGATAGAATCTTCCAGTATAAATCTCCATCCATGCAGTTCCATCATTACTTAATACCGGCGGCAGATCTCCTGCATGTCTGGGATGTTCTTCTCCAGTTCCTCCGGGATTCCCATCAGTTCTCCTAAAAGAACTGTGCCATTATACACTTCATAGAGATATACATTTCCACGAATATCAGGGTATTCTTTGCTCCCTTTTATCCTGGCATGGGCCTGCGGAAGTCCCTGGATTGCTTTATAGATTATATTATCACGCTCCTTCGCATTTATGGTATGCAAAAGAGTATAAATATGTGCGGCTTTTTTCTATTTAATTAATTATCGCGGACTCTCTTCCTTTTCTTCCGGCCGGGTATCAACCGCTTAATGCATTAAATAGCAACTCTACTGAATAAACATCGCATCCCCAAATGAAAAGAACCGGTACCTCTCCTTCACAGCCTCTTCATAAGCCGCAAGCACGTGCTCCCGTCCTGCAAGTGCAGATACCAGCATGATTAATGTAGATTCTGGAAGATGGAAGTTCGTGATCAGACAATCCAGTACTTTGAATTTATAGCCCGGATAGATGAATATCTGTGTCCATCCACTCTTCGCTTCCAGATGTCCATTCTCATCTGCTGCCGATTCTACCGTTCTGCAGCTTGTCGTTCCGACGCAGATAACACGGTGTCCCGTCTCTTTTGCACGATTGATCTTCTCAGCCGCTTCTTCATCGATCATGAAGAATTCCGAATGCATATGATGCTCGGTAATCTCATCCACTTTTACCGGACGGAATGTTCCAAGCCCCACATGAAGTGTAACTCTCGCAATATCCACACCTTTTGCCTTAATCTCTTCCAGAAGTTCCGGTGTAAAATGCAGTCCTGCCGTCGGTGCTGCTGCCGAACCTGTGTGAGTTGCATATACCGTCTGGTAACGGTTCTTATCCTCCAGCTGGTGTGTGATATATGGAGGCAGCGGCATCTGGCCAAGCTGGTCTAAGATTTCTTCAAAAATTCCGTCGAAATCGAATTTGATCAGACGGTTTCCTTCTTCTACCACATCAATGACTTCTCCCATCAGAAGGCCATCACCGAAACTAATCTTTGCTCCGACTTTTGCTTTCTTACCTGGTTTTACCAGCGTCTCCCATACGTTGTTTTCTTTTCTCTTCAATAATAATACTTCGATTTTGGCATTGGTCTCTACTTTGGAACCAATCAGTCTTGCCGGAATAACCTTTGTATCATTGATTACCAGACAGTCTCCCTCATGCAGATACTCTGTGATTTCTTTAAATACATGATGGGAAAAAGCCCCGGTCTCCTTGTCAAGGACAAGAAGTCTGGAGCTCGAACGATCCTCAAGCGGATCCTGTGCAATCAGTTCTTCCGGCAATTCATAATAAAAATCCTGACGTTTCATAATTATGAATTCCTTTCCCTTTTATTCTTTACGTATCTTTTTCTGATATGTTTTCATTTACAGTTGCATTTGAAGCTATTTCTTTTTCTGATTTATTTTCTACCAGACGATAGCCATTATACACTGGTTTTCCCAGTTTCTCAACTACAGAACTCTGTGTATTTTCTGTTTTTTTCAATTCCCGTATCCCAGACTCTTTCATTTGGACATTTTCCTGCGTTTTTGACAGCTCACCCTCTGATGTCTGCTGTTTCTGCTCTTCTACATTTGGCTTTTCACATTCTGGTGCAACTGTTCCCGGTTGCACCATCCATGCTTTTATCTTCTTCTGATAGACCACTCTGGTATCACAAAGCAGGTCATGAAATCCACGTTTTTCCGAATCAATTCCTGCAACAATATAACCGATATTCACCGGAAGGCTACATAAGAATCTTCCAACCGTCTCGCGGTACACCACATTGAACAGTGTCAGCTTCTCTTCCGGATTTTTTGAAACTACCCGGAGATTCATCGCTTTCTTTCCAAGTGTCGTTCCTGTCAGATAGGTAAATGCAATAAAATATAACACTTTCAGAGCATACAGTATGATATCTTTCAACGAATAATGAAACAGAATATCCGTTCCCGTTATCGCACCACCGCCAGCCAGTGAGATACCTGCAAATATCAGCCGCACGATCAGGAGGCCTGCAAATACTACCACACTGTCGATCATATAAGCCGCCATCCGCACCCAGAACCCCGCATACTCCAGATTCCCACTGGCACAGCAACTGTTCTGTCTGGCTAACTTCTCCTGATTATCGTAACTGTTCTGCATAGTACATCGGCACCCCGCTTTCTACACTTTTGGCGGTTTCCGTCAGAACCTGCGCTTCTGACTTCGGAACTAATGATTCTGCTTTGGAAAACAGCGACTGCAAAAGTCCTTCATCTGATTCCATCTCATAAAATGTAGATGTTTCAAGTTTTTTGCTCATTGCATCTTTCATATCCGGATACAGACTGATCTCATCGATCAGACCGTTGTTCTTCGCCTGCTTTGCAGTATAAGTTCTTCCGTCTGCCAGTTTCTTTACATCCTCCACTGACATATCACGGCCGTCTGCCACGATATTCACGAATTTCTCATAAGCTTCATTGATCTGATCCTGATAAGTAGCAATCTGCTCGTCCGTAAATTTACTGCTGTCCTTATTCTTACCGCTTGTAATACTGACATAACGGATTCCAAGCTTTTCATACAGACCTGACATGTCATATCCCGACATGATCACACCGATCGATCCGGTCGTTGTATTCGAATTGGCATATATCTTATCAGATGCCATAGACACCATATATCCGCCTGATGCCGCATAATGTGCCATATAATCCCAGATTGGACGCTTTGTCGTTTCTTTATATTCTTTCAGTTTCTGATACAGTTCTTCTGATTCATAGACAGTTCCACCCGGAGAATCCACATACAGCAGGATTCCTTTATTCTCCGGATCATCCATCAGTTCATCAATATAATTCATTGTCGAATCATGCTGGTATCCACTTGATGTTTCCAGTGCGCTGCTCTGCGTCTGTTCCTGAATTGTCCCCTCTACTCTGACAATTGCAATATAATCTCCTGACGGCGGATCAAACTTACATGAACCGCCAAGATCTATTACATCTTTTACACTGCTCTGAAGCATATTTTTGCAAATCGTATTGGTAAATACGCTGGCAGCACTGACTCCAACGAACAGTGCTGCCGCTACTACCAGACCTGCGATCTGTTTTTTCTTCATACGTAACCCTCTTACTCTTTTTACATAGTACATTATCTGATATGAATGCTGCTGATCATTATTTACGAAGTTCGATTCCCATACCTTCCAGTGCTTTCAGGATACGTTCCATAGCTGCCGATACATCTGCATCTTCCAGTGTCTTGTCCTTTGCACGGAATACGATAGAATATGCAACGGATTTGAATCCAGCCTTGATCTGCGCTCCTTCGTAAATATCAAACAGGGAATAACTTTCCAGATATTCGCCGCCCTTGCTTTCGATCACATCTTCAATCTGTCCTACCAGAATCTCTTTTGGCATTACCATACTGATGTCACGTGTAACTGCAGGGAATTTTGCAATTCCTGTGTACTTACGGTCAAATGTAGCTCTTGCTACAATCTCCGGCATATCAATAACGGCAATGTAAGCTCTTGTTCCGATTCCGTAGTTATCTGCGACCTCCGGATGAACTTCTCCGAGGTATCCTACAACCACACCATCGTAGATGATGTTCGCCTGACGTCCCGGGTGAAGGAATGATTTTCCTGCATTTGGATCGTATTTTTCTTTCTTATGAAGGCCAACCTTGTCAAAGAACTCTTCTACCACACCCTTCATAGTAAAGAAATCGCCTTCTCCATACATACCGAGTGTAAACTGTACTCTTTCATCCGGCAGTTCTGTAAGTGGAAGTGCCTTTGGAAGGTAAATGTTAGCCAGTTCATATAATTTTACATCTTTATTTCTTCTGTTATAGTTTGTTGCAAGTGATGACAACATACCATTTAAAGAAGATGTACGCATAATACTGTAATCTTCTCCCAGAGGGTTCATGATCGGGATTGCCTTACGAAGATCTGAATCTTCCGGAATCAGAAGCTTGTCAAATACTTTCGGGCTTTCGAATGAATACGTCATTCCCTGGCTGAATCCACAGAATTCTGCAATATCACGGGCAACCTGCTCTACTCTTAACTTAAATGATAATTTTCCTGTTGTAGCTTCTCCGCTTGGAAGTGTGGTCGGAATGTTATCATATCCATAGAATCTTGCAACTTCTTCTGCAAGATCAGCAATACGGAATAAGTCATGACGGAAAGTAGGAGCGATGACTTCGCTTGTCTCTTCATCGAATTCCAGATCAATCTTCCTGAAATATCCAAGCATCTCTTCTTTGGAAATGTCTGTTCCGAGAAGTTTGTTGATCTTATCTGCATCAAATGGTACTCTTACAGGTTCTTTCTTCTTGCTGTATACATCGACCATTCCTCCGACAACTTCACCGGCTCCGAGTTCTTCGATCAGCTGACATGCACGGTCGATGGCCGCTTCTGCATTGTTCGGATCCAGTCCTTTTTCAAATTTACCGGAGGCATCCGTACGAAGTCCTATCTTTTTACTTGATTTACGGATATTGGTTCCGTCAAAACATGCTGCTTCGAATAACATTGTCTGAACGTCATCTGTGATCATGGAGTTCTCTCCACCCATAATACCTGCGATACCGATAGATTTCTTGCCATCACAAATCATCAATACGGATTCGTCCATCTCTCTTTCCTGTCCGTCAAGTGTTGTAAATTTCTCTCCTCTTGCAGCAGTACGTACTACGATTTCTTTTTCTTCAATTGTGTCAAGGTCGTATGCGTGCATAGGCTGTCCGTATTCTTCCATTACATAATTTGTAATATCAACCAGATTGTTGATCGGGCGGATACCTACAGAAGCCAGACGTCTCTGCATCCATTTTGGAGATGGTCCGATCTTAATGTTCTTTACGATCCTTGCACAGTATCTTGGGCAAAGTTCCGGATTCTCAACAGTTACTTTGATGTAATCTGCTGCATTTTCGTCATTTCCTGTCGGTGTAACCACCGGTGGATGAAACTCTTTGTTAAATGTAGCTGCAGCTTCTCTTGCAATACCTATTACACTGAAGCAGTCTACACGGTTGGACGTTACTTCGTATTCTACAACAACATCGTCCAGTCCAAGTTCTTTGATCGCACTCTCTCCCACAACTGCATCATCGTCGAAGATATAGATTCCATATTCCGGAGCTTCCGGATACATCTCTCTGTTTGAACCAAGTTCTTCGATGGAACACATCATACCATCGCTTTCTACGCCGCGGAGCTTTCCTTTTTTAATCTTGATCCCGCCTTCTACGCGCTGTCCAGGTTCATGTCCGCCTGCCACACGTCCGCCTGCTAATACAACCGGTACTTTGTCTCCTTCTTTCACATTCGTAGCACCTGTTACGATCTGAATCGTCTCTGTTCCGATATTTACCTGACAGATGATCAGCTTATCTGCGTCCGGATGTTTCTCAATCTTGTCAATCTGTCCGATCACGATCTTATCAAGATCCGCATCTAATTTTTCAAAACCTTCGACTTTTGTACCAGACAAAGTCATTGCATCTGTATATTCCTGAGCTGTTACATCAAGATCCGGAACATACGCTTTTATCCATGATAATGAAGTATTCATTTATAAATCTCCTTTTCGTATTATTACTTGTGCTCGCTAGAACTGTTTTAAGAATCTGATATCATTTTCGTATAACAGTCTCATATCATCGATCTCGTACTTCAGAAGTGCGATACGTTCCAGTCCTACACCGAATGCGAATCCTGTATATTCTTCCGGATCAATTCCGCACATTTCCAGTACGTGTGGATGTACCATACCACATCCGAGGATCTCGATCCATCCGGATCCTTTACAGAAACGGCATCCTTTTCCACCGCATTTGAAGCAGCTTACATCCATCTCGGCACTTGGCTCTGTGAATGGGAAATGATGTGGTCTGAATTTTGTCTTTGTGTCTTCTCCGAATAATTCTTTTGCAAATACTTCCAGTGTTCCCTTTAAGTCAGCAAATGAAATATTCTTGTCGATGATCAGTCCTTCGATCTGATGGAAAGAAGGTGAATGTGTTGCATCTACTTCATCTGAACGGAATACACGTCCCGGTGACAGGATACAGATTGGAAGCTTGCCCTGCTCCATAATACGTGCCTGTACAGGAGATGTCTGTGTCCTGAGCACGATGTCTTTATTAATATAGAATGTGTCCTGCTCATCCTTTGCCGGATGTCCGTCCGGGATGTTCAGTTTGCGGAAGTTATACTCGTCATACTCAATCTCCGGCCCTTCTACGACTTCATATCCCATACCGGTGAATACACGTTCTACTTCTTCCAGTGCAATTGTATTCGGATGACGGTGTCCGACACAATTTTTCTTAGCCGGAAGTGTAACATCGATCACTTCTTTTTTCAGCTTTTCTGCACGGATTGCCTTTTCCATCTTTTCTTTATTTTCTTCCAGAACAGCTTCAATTGCCGCCCTTGTCTCGTTTACCATCTGTCCGACCTTCGGTCTGTCCTCCGGTGCAACGTCTTTCATACCTTTTAATACAGCGGTAAGTTCTCCCTTTTTACCAAGGAACTTTACACGCACATCATTCAGTTTTTCCGGCATATCGGCAGCTTCAATTGCCTTCAATGCTTCATCTTTGATGTTCTGCAGTCTTTCTTTCATCATTTTCTTCCTTTCTCCGCATATCTTTATATCAGCGTATGCTTTTTGGTATTAAAAAAGCCCCGCCCCAAAAGGGACGAGACATATAACCCGTGGTACCACCCTGATTCCCGTAAAAACTTTTACGGACACTCATTATTGCGTAACGTGCATCATACGGCGTTCTCTACTGTTATTTCAAGAACACAGCTCACGCGGGAAATTCATTTACCATCTGAACCCAAGGGAACTTTCAGCCTGTTGATTCCCTCTCTCTATCGGAAAATGGCTCACTACTTACACGGTCATTGCCTTTATCTCATAATACCTAATTATTGTATCATATGGCTCAGAGTTGTCAAGTCAGAAATTCTACCCCTGCTCCATATCCCGCAAAATCATATTTACTTCTCCGCCCAGCAGTAAGATATACATACAAAAATACAGCCACAACATGATCAATACAATCGTTGTCAGACTCCCATACATTGATGAAAATCCTTTAAAAATATCCAGATAGACCGAGAAAATCCAGGATACGATCATCCATCCGACTGCTGAAAATGCAGCTCCCATCAGCTGGATTCTCAACTGTACAATGTGGTTCGGCAGGAATTTATAGATCATCATCGTAAATACAAACAGTAATACTGGCGTGATGATTCCGCGAATCCGCATGATCTGATCCACCAAGCGTTCCATCACCGGATAGTGTTCCGTTACAAACAGATTCAACGTATTACCGAACACCGATAATACCAGTAGAAAAATGATCACAATTATAAATGCCACTGTATAAAAGGTTGCACGTATTCGCAAAATAATATAATTACGTGTCTCTTTACAGTCATAGACACAGTTCAAACCTGTCGTCAGTGCCAGCACCCCTTTCCCGGCTGACCAGAGTGCAACAATAATAGTCAGCGAGATGATTCCGCCGGACTGATTATAAACCTGATTAACGATCGATGTGATCAGACTGTCTACGGATTTTGGAAACACCTGAAGAACCGCTGTCATAACATCTGCCTTCGTAACCGGTGTATACTGTACCAATGTGATCAGCAGTAAAATGATCGGAATCATACTGAGCATAAAGAAATACGCTGCCTGTGCAGCATAGGCACCTACATGATCTTTTCCGACCTGTCCGGTTATTTCCATTACTTTATCATATAGAAACTTAACTTTTTTCATTCTTATCTCCCAAAATATTCGTCTCTATATTCTACCCGATTTTCATTTATTTGTCTATTAGAAATTATTCTGTTTCTTGTTATGTTTTTTCAAATACTTTTTCATTGATTATACTTATCATTCAATTGTCGTTCCGGGATAGAACATTTGCAGTATTTGCTGATAATTCTTTCCTTTTTTTGCCATTTCATTTGCTCCGTTCTGACTCATGCCAATACCGTGTCCATATCCACCGCCCTTAATCTTGAAGGTGTTTCCTTTCTTTTCCACTTTAAAAAAGGCACTCGGAAGAAGTCTGCTTCCCTTTACAGCTGTCCCGTCCTGTTTCTTTATCTCATATCCGCTTCCCCCCAGTGCTCTGCGGATCTTATTTTCCGTATCAACAACAACTGTTCCCAGATCTCCTGATACTTTTATCTGTAACGCTGCACCGCCCGGTCCGCTTTTCGTCACCTCCAGCGACTGCACAGTTCCTATATTCTTTTTTGTATTCTCTGCGATCATTTTGGACAATGTATTCTGATCTATATCTGCTTCCCACCGGTACCATGGAAGATTTCTCTCATAATCACCTGTCTGATCTCTCACTTCTACAGACTGAAGATATGCATTTTCTGCCTTCTCTTTCGTTCCCCACGCAGCCATCGTTGTTGTCTTTCCGCAGGAAGTCGAATAGTAATAGGCGGTTATAATATTTCCATTATATTTCAATACTTTTCCTGCCGTCTCCTGTACAGCCTCTGTTGCAGCTTGTTGAGATGCCGAATTATTATACACCTGGTAATCCGTACTGTCATTCACATGAGCCTGATATTCCGGATATGCATAATCCATAATCTGCCGGTATGCATAACTTCTTGCGCATATCGCCTGGGCCTTTAATGCTTCCTTCTGATATGATGCGGGCATCTCACTCGGAACCACTTTACACAGATAATTCTCCAGCGGAAGTTCATTTACCATCACAACCCCTTCTGATGTGGCATACAGATCCAACGCACCTGCATAAGACGGATTCCCATAGCCCCGCCTGATACTGCTAACGGTTATCTCTCCGCCATCAATTGCCTGTATACGGATCTTTCCATTTTGAAATCCCGTATCTTCTTTTGTGATCTTAATTTTTTCATTTCCTGCAGTTTCTTCCAGATCATCCTTCTTTTCAATTCTTAAGCCTCCCGCTGCACTGATTTCTACCTCTCTATGTACGATCTGCTGATATCCATCTGTCATGATCAATACCCGGATATTTTTCTGGGTATCCATATCCTTTTCCATAGTCTTATCTTTACTTTCACTTTCTTCCTCGCTGTCTTTCGATGATACTGTTTTCCACAATTCTTCCCACCGGCTCTGAATCGATATTCCCGGATAGGACTCCTTCTTTCCGGCTACATTTTTTTCTACCCCGGCTTTCAACCCTGTAATCAGACACAGCAGCAATAAAATCCATGCAATGTAGATGCTATAATGCCTGTTGTTCCGTTTCCGCACTTTATTTTCCTTTCTTTGACTGTCTTTCTCAGATCCGCTTACCTGAACCTGATGACGATGTGAACTACCCATTGTCTAAAGCCAATGGGCTTCCTGCTTC
>UMLM01049780.1_pt1 | contig 38604 bp, 25 predicted proteins | sample 1966571 | NCBI WGS metagenome assembly UMLM01 (sample SAMEA4836203, study PRJEB28245) | human gut metagenome | biome: gut microbiome; material: fecal sample | place: Denmark | collected 2008 | reverse complement strand
GAAGTGTGGATCGAGTGGCAGGAACGATAAGGAAGGCGAGGTGGTCAGCGTGATCTATGTGAGCGGAGATACCCATGGTGAGATCGGCCGCTTTTGCGAGCGGAACATGCCCGGAGAATCCACATGGGGAGAACAGGATAAGCTGATCATTTGCGGCGACTTTGGCTTTGTGTTTGCGCCGGAGGAATATGAGGGCGCCATGCGCCAGGAGCAATGGAAGCTCGATCAGTTGGAAAAGAAACCGTATCAGATCCTGTTCGTTTCCGGGAACCACGAGAACTTTGAACGTCTTCAGCGTGCTGAACAAGTTCCGCTGTATGGCGGCACCGCGTTCCGGATCCGTTCCAACATCTTCCTGCTGCGGCGGGGCGAGATCTATGAGATCGAAGGGAAGAAGATCTTCACGATGGGCGGCGCTTACAGCATCGATCGACACATGCGCATCCCTTATCAGAGCTGGTGGCCGCAGGAGCTGCCGGATGAGGAAGAGTACCACCGCGCCATCCGCACGCTGGAAGAAGCGGACAAGATCGTCGATGTCATCATCACCCATACTGCGCCGCAGACCATCATCCGCATGCTGGGACATGTGCCGGATCCGCACGATCAGGAGCTGACCGGTTTTTTGGAGTGGGTGATGCACGAGGTTCATTTCCGCAAATGGTATTTCGGGCACTGGCATGTGGATCAGGAAGTGACGCTGAAGATCACGGCATGCTGGTTCGATGTGCATGACATCGTGTAGAACCTATTTGATGAAGTCGGGAGATCCCGGCTTTTTTTCTGGGAAATGTTAAGAAAATGTAAGAAATACCTGAAATATCCATCGGATCTCCATCTTTCACCAGGGTGTGTAAAGAAATGTAAGCTGTTTTCATGATATATGTGATAAAATAATGTTACCACGTGAAAAAATGATGAACAAAACGTGAACAAAGGGAGGAGGATGCGGATGAAAAAGCTATGCAAGATCGTTCTGGTCTTGTTCGTGATGATGGCGGGGTCTTCGTTTGCGGCATTGGCGGAGGAAGAGGCGGACAGCACCCCTTCACGGGTGCTCAACGTGGTCTATGATGATTCCGGATCGATGCTGATCAACGGGGATACCTGGGTGGACACCTGGTGTCAGGCCAAGTATGCGATGGAAGTGTTTGCGGCCTTGCTGGAGGAAAAGGATACGCTCAACATCTTTCCGATGAGCACCAACAGCAGCTCGGGGCGAAACCCCGACATGATCACGGTCAGCGGCAAGGACCCGGTCAGCCAGCGAGTGAGCCGGATCCATGATATGCAGACGGAACAGGCGCTGGGGACGCCGTACAATGCGGTATCTCAGGCCGTCGAGCATCTGAAGCGGCAGAATGCCGATCAGAAATGGCTGATCGTGCTGACAGACGGACAGTTTGATGAAGACGGCACCAAGCCCGCCGATCTCAACCGGACCTTCAGGGGATATACTGCAGACGGCATGAAGATCGTATTCCTGACCATCGGACAGAATACAGATCGTGTCGATACCGATCCTGAGCATGGCATCTTCGCGGAAAATGCAGCCAGCAGCACTGAGGTCATCGACCGGGTGACGACCATCTCCAATCAGATCTTCGAGCGGAATGCGCTGAGCGGGATCGATGCGCAGAACGGGACATTCTCGTTTGATGTGCCGATGTCGCAGCTGATCGTCTTTGCGCAGGGCGACGCCGTTCAGATCAACGGCATCAGCGGCGGAAGCGCTTTGCGGAAAGAGAGCGAAGTGAATGTGCAGTACAGCGATCTGATCCCGAAAAACTATGAAGATGAACGGGAACACATCGTCGTTGCCAAAGATCTCAAGGGAACCGTCACGGTCTTTGCGCCGAAAGACGGAGAAGAGATCGAGCCAGGCGATTATCAGCTGGATGTGCAAGGCGCACAGCGGGTGGAGATCTATTATAAACCGAATGTGGATGTCGGCATCCGGATCTTCCAGGGCACACAGGATGTGACCGATCATGATGCGCTGGAGGCCGGGACATATACGATCCGGGTCGGCTTTCTCGATGACGAATCCGGAGAATTCATCGAATCGCCGCTGCTGGGAGAGATCGATGCCGATGCCACCATCACCAACAACGGCAAAGAGGTCGAAGTCAGCAATGACAACGAATTCACCGTGGATATCGGCGAAGCGGACATCGCTGTGGAGGCGACCTATCTGAAATACAACCGGACATCCATCTCGCAGAAATACAATGTGCTGGCCAAGGTCATCCCGCTGGAGATGACGCTGGACCATGCGGATGCTTACGGCCTGCAGACCTTGCCCCAGAGCCAGATGACCTTGCGGATCACCCATGAAGGAAAGCCGCTGAGTCAGGCACAGTGGGATGCGATGCCCCTGCCGGAAATTTACTGTGCGCAGGATGTCGAGTTCGAAGTGCGCAAAGGAAAAGAAGTCTCCACTTTTGAGATCACGATGAAGTATCAGGATGGGGAACGCGCACGCACCTATGTCGGAGACCTGGATCTGAAGATCCGCGCCGAGGCAGACATGGTCGATTATACCGCGGAAGGAACGCTGGACAGTCAGCTGACCATCACGGATGACCGTTCCCTGCTTGATCGGACGATCGATTTCCTGAAGGAATATTGGATGTGGATGATCGGCATATGGATCATCTTCTGCATGCTCATGAAATTCAGAGGTCCGACCGGATTAGGCAAGAAAAAGCTCTCGCCTAATGTGGAGATGACAAAATATGAGGATAAGACGCTCAGCTCCCGCGATCCCAAACGGTATGCGGCACCCAGAGAGGTCAAGATAGAACCATTGTCTGTCTTGCCGATCCTGCCGATCACGGTGCGCAGGCGGATCACCATCCGGCATCCGAAATGTTCGCAGAGCGCGCCGTCCCTGCGGGTGAAATCATCAGGAAGAGGATTGATCCTGCTCAATCCTAAGGATTTTGACAATAAGAAGAACAAGAATCTCTGCGAAGGACTGGAGCGGCTGTCCAGACGTAAGGAGCTGCAGCTCGGTCAGCAGATCATGTACAGCTGCAAGACGACGAAAAACAGAGGAAGCGGGCTGGCGAGCACGAAAAGCAGCTTCATCTTCCGCTTCAAGCGCAATAAGTCATAAGAGGAGGGAATGGATATGGCAAAACACAATGATAACCGGCTGGCGCCGACGCTGCTCGTAGGACTGGGCGGCCAGGGATGCAAGATCGTCGCGATGGTCTCCCGGCTGGCGAATGAAGAACAGAAGAAGTATCTGAGCTTTGTTGCTTTTGATACGGATGTCAATGAACTGCGGACCATCCGGCGGGACTATCCGGATGTGCGCACGGTGCAGACCTCATCCCGGCTGACGGTCGGCGAATACCTGTACAATGATGAGAACGCGAAGAACAACTGGTTCCCCATCAACAACATCCTGAATCGCAAGACGCCCAGCGAGGGTGCCGGACAGGTGCGCGCCATCTCGCGTCTGGTCATGGATACGGCCATCCGCAGCGGCGATCTGGAACCGCTGCACGAAGCGATCGATAATCTGTACAAGCTCACCAGCGAGGAATCGACCCAGGCGACACGCATCGTCATCATCAGCTCACTGGCCGGCGGTACCGGAAGCGGCCTGATCCTGCCGGTATCCATGTATATCAAGAACTATCTCGTGACCATGAACAACCGCAGTGCGTCAGTGATCCGCGGATTCTTCCTGCTTCCGGAAGTGATGCATTCGGTCATCAAGTCCGAGTCAGAGCGCAACAATCTGTATTGCAATGCCTATGCGACATTGCGCGAGATCGACGCGTTCATGCAGAAGGCGTTCGGTACGCTGGACAAGCGCTATGATGATCTGCGCTTTGAGGTGCCGAAGGCCGGCAGCCCGGATGAAGTCGATGTCTATGATGAAGCGCCATTTGACTTCTGCTTCCTGTTCTCTCGGGACAACATCGAGAGCGAGAAGATGAAATCCAAGGATGACTTGCTCGCCCATGCGGCCAACTGCATCTATGCACAGTCGATTGGTCCGACCAATTCCCGCCAGAACTCTTCAGAGGATAATACGATCCGTGAGCGCGTGAAGTCGCATGGCCGCAACAACTACTGCGGCGCGGGCGCATCCACCCTCGTTTACCCTTATCAAGATGTGCGTGATTATATCGCGCTGAACTGGGCCCGGGATGCGGTGTCCAGAGAATGGCTCGTCATCGATGATGAATACCGCGAAGTGATGATGGATGCCAATGAAGCACGCAGCCGCGGCGTCGTCTCCGCAGCGCCGAAACGCGGCCGCCATTATATCAATTCGATCCGCAACAAAGCGAAAAATGAAGACGGCTTTGCCAAGGCGATCATCCGGGAGACCAATGTCTATGATGAGTCCGGCATGATCATCGAGGAATCCAAGTGGGAACGCTATCTGGGCGCCCTGACCCGTTATGTCGATGATACGGTGCAGCAGTCCTTCACCGATCTGGATACGGCCAAGGAAGATCTCGATGCCCGCATCAATGAGCTGGAATCTGGCGAAGAAAACAAAGACGCGCCGGAAGAAGGCTTCACTGACGCCTTGAAGCTGCTCATGCGTTATCGGTTCATGGCCGAGGAACGCACAGAGGAGCAGGGCCGTTCCCTGGCGTTCGATCTGTTCTCCTCTTCACGCAAACCGGTGCGTTCGGTCAATCTGAACGCTTTCCACAATCTGGAGAGCAACCTGATGAGCGGCGCCGGCAAGATGATCCATCCTAACGCTGTGCGTTATTTCCTGTATAATGCGGAAGAAGAGCTGATCAAGGCCTTGAACACGGAAGAGCGCTCGGTATCTGAGCAGAAAGAATATTGGGAAAACTTTGACAGCCGCTTGTTCCAGAATGATGACAAGAAGCGGGCCAGCACGGACGCACAGTCTTACATCAATGCCAACATCCGGCCGAATTCCCGCACCATCAAGGGCCTGGCGCATACGATGCTGCGCAAGCATGAGGATCAGGATGCCCGCAACATGCTGCTGGAAAGCTTCCGCGACATGGAAAACAGCATCCAGGAGTTCATCACGAGCAATACGCGCATGATCATCTACCGCGAGGCGCTGGAATATGTGCGCAAGCTCTCTGACGCTTTTGAGGTATTCTACAACACCTTTGCCGGCGATGTGCATAAGATCAATCATGGCATCGAATCCATCGGCAAGAAATATGAGATCGACAGTGATCAGCCGGTGCGCTATGTGTGCGCGACCAAGGAATGTCTGGATGCGCTGAACAGGAAGTCCGTCAATACGACCGGCACCTTCGAACTGCCAGGCGATCTGTGCGCGTCCATCTTTGAGAAGGTCCGCTCCTATGCGGTGCTGAAGGAGAAAGGCGAGATCACGGTGGAAAAGAGCAGGCATATGGATGAAGATGCCGGCAGCCGCTATTTCCAGGATATGTTTGAAGACACGATCATGGGCTTCTGGAAACAGACCGTATCCGAGAACTGTGATGCCATCATCGATATGGACATCATCGAGGCCATCGAGAAGGAAGCAGAGATCCTGGATGACGCGTTTGAGCCGAGGGAAAAGCTGCATGCCGTGCATTCGGTCATCGCGGCAGCCAAGAACCTGGCATTGCCGTTCATCGATGCGCCGAAGGGCTTCCAGCCGCGCATCATCGATTCCTGCTGCTTCAATGAAGCTTTGCTCAAGACAGAATATGATGACCGCACCAGACTGATCACCGAAGAGCTGATCGACTTTGGCGGAGTGACCAGCGATCTGACGCCGAAAAACGAAGTCGTGTTCTTCCGGTCCATCTACAACCTGAAGGCGCAGGATTTCAAGCGATTCTCTCCGCCGGTCAAGTCTGAGACGATCGATCAGAAAGCGGGCAATTATTTCACGGCATATTATGACTGTGTCAATCAGGTGAAGCCGGACTCGAAAGAGACCGATATCGTGACGCCGCATATCCATAAGAACTGGCATCTGATCTCTTATCTGCCTGACCTCAATGAAAGCTATCAGAAAGAACTGGAATCCCGCATCTGCAAGGCGTTCGTCAACGGCCTGCTGTTCCGCAAGATCATCTATCGTCCGAAGAACAAATCCGGAAAAGAATATCTGTATGAGATGACGTTCGCGGAGTCCGCAAATTCTCAGTATCAGAATCTGTGTGAGCTGACCGTGTCCAATGGCACACAGTGCGACCGGCTGTATGAGGTGTTTGACGCCATGATCATCAATCCGCTGGCAGTACAGGCGATCCTGGAGGACAGCGCCGCGGATATCCAGCGTCAGGAGAAGAACAAGATCAGGGTCAGAGAATCTGAGCTGATCCGCAGCCTGAACCGGTTCCGTCTGGCGGAATTCAGCGAAAGCGTGCGCAGCGTGTTCGAACTGCCGCTGCTGTACAAGTGCTCCTGCCCGAGCAAGAGCTATTTCCACGGCTGGACCGATACGATGATCAGCTGCATCTTCGAGATCCTCAGAAACTATGTGGAACACTTTGAAAATGAGGAAGATGTGGATGATGAATATGGCAAGATCCTGTTCCGCCAGTTTGAGCTGTTCATGAACAACCTGCCGGAGATCGAAGGCTATGGTTCTGGTTATGAGGGCATCGCGGTCGATGCGCTGACCAGCCAGATCCAGAGCGCGGTCGTGCTTGAGCTGCGCAAGATCGGCAATGAAGCCGCCCATGATCTGGCCGAACAGATGAAAGATACGTATTATCACCAGGCGATCGCCAGTGCCAGAAAGCACAGTGAGAACTTCGAGGGCACATTTGTCCGCGAAGCAGGATCGGAAAAGGGAGCGTCTGTGAATCAGTAGAAGGAGGGATGAGACATGTTTACAGTCGTGGCAGTCGATGCAAAGCTCGAACCGCTGCTGAAAGACTATCTGCCCCTCTATGAGACTGCGCGGGAAGAACAGATCCGCATGATCCGCTGGAACCGCCAGGGCGGCAGCGTGCAGACAGCGCTGCCGCAGCTGGAGGAACAGGTGCAGGAACAAAATGAATGGCGCATCCTGCTGGTGGGCGATGAGGATGTCATCAGGACCCGCAATCCGTTCGATATCGCCAGAAGCGATCAAGCGGCGGACTATGCGCGCTGTGCCCAGATGCTGGGCCATATCCCGCCTTGGATCACGTTCCATGAGGAAGAAGGCGGCTTATCCTCGCAGATCGATATGCCGCAGGAACAGGAGCGGGAAGAGCGCCGGTTCACCGATCCTGATCAGATCTTTCTGCTGGCGGTGACGCAGGAACGTCAGGACATCAAGAAGATGCGCAGCATACGCAATGAGGATGCGGTCGATCCAGAATTCTGGAATCGCTGCAATTATCCGGCCAACTGCCGCTTTCTCAAGATGAACCTGCTCAGGAAGCACAATATCGTGACGCCGGGCGCACGCATGGAGCTGGCCATGGGCATCCATACGCTGGCGTTCAATGAGATCCCCTCCAGCGATCTGCAGGCTTATGAGCTGTATAATCTGATCATCGAGCTGAATGAGGAGGCAGAATATGCCGGATTCAGCGAGTATTACAGCCGTCTGCAGGCTGTGGAGCTGCGGCTGCAGCGCGCCCGCGAGTTCATCAACCGGGTCAGAGAGAAAAATGCCGCACAGGAAAAGCCCAAGATCCACAACAGCATCGATGTCGAGGTCTATCAGGATCAGCCTGGCAGCCTGACCGTATCCAAGAAGGGCTTTACGCTGGTGAAGGACAGGCCGAAGCTGGATGAACAGCTGTGGAAACAGCGGCGTGATGAAGTGGATAAACAGTTGAAGAGCTATCTGAAGCAGCCCAGGCGCGCGCTGAAGAAGGCGGGGAGGGAAGCCCGCCGCAAAGGGGTGTTCGAAACAGAGAAAAACGGACATTCAGTCTATCTCGATGAGTTTCAGCTGGAAGAGCTGCATGAGGATGTGGACCGTCTGGAACTGGAAATGGCACAATGCGAGACCACGGATATCCTGAACGCAGAAGCATTCCGTGAGGAACAGGACGAGGCGCAGCGCGAAGTGCGCCGCATCATGCGCCGCCGCAGCGGCTTTGCGCTTACGCTGGGCACGGTGCTGTTTGCCCTTTTCCTGTATGCACTGGGACTTGTTCCTTTCGTGATGGCCGCATCGCGCCTGCATCTGCTTCCTGAAAGCCTCATGGTCAGCGGCGTGCTGATCTTGACGGTGGCCGTCGCTGCGCTTTTTGCGCTGATCTATAACCGGCATCTGCTCATGGTGGCCATCGGGAAGTTCAATGAGGTCATGCGCAGCATCGTCAAGCGGGTGCAGGACAGCAGCCGGCAGTACGCGGAATACCTGAGCGCGCTCTCTTCTTTCATGAAGGGAAAGTCTCTGCTTTATCAGCTCATGCACGGCGATGAATCGCTCGATGAGAATGAAAAGCTGCTGCGGATGCATGTTCACCGGCTGAAGGAATGTCAGCGTCAGCTGGAAGAATGGTGCAGACCGCTGGACCGCGCGCTCAGCCGGCAATATAGCCAGGACAGCGTACGCGGCTTTGACTACATGAAGGAAGATCCCAAGACATCATTGTATTATGTATATCAGCGCGGTGAGCAGACATATCCGGTCCACCTCAATGAGGATGCGGAATACTTGTCTTCTCCGTTCTCCTTCATCGAGCAGATGATCATCCGGAAGGAGGCGGAATCATGAGGCAGGTCCTGTTGTTCGGTTTGTTTCTGGCCGGCATCTATGGCGTGTTCTTCCTGTTGTTCAGATGGGAGAACAGGCAGAATCTCGACCGGGAGCTGCGGGCCTATCAGTTTGCGGCGCCTCTGCTTGCGTTCGTCTATGCGCTGGTGCTGAATGTATTCCTCGATGACATCAGCACGCTGGTGCTGCGCTTCCTGCAGTGGCTGGCTTCGATGGCGCCGTTTTTGGAATTTCTGACTTCGGCAGCATCGGGATTCTTCATGATCCTGATGAACGTGCTGCTGATGATCGGCTTCATCCTGATCAAGCGGATATTCCTGCCGCTGTTCGTGAAGCTGTGGAGCAGATACGTCCCTTTGTTCAATTACACCTCCGGGACGTGTTATGAATGGGAGGAGGAGCGGACCCGCTGGGTGCTGAAGAATCAGTATGGCGATATGCGCCGCGTGCTCAAATGGATGCGCAGCGGCGGGTGCATCGTTTCCTTCGGCCTGTTCGCTCTCATCCTTTACATCAACGAGCCTGGCATCTGGCAGGTGCCGTTCTATCCGGTGCTCGGGCTGATGGTGCTTGCTGAGATCGTCTATTTCATGGACGGGCTGACCGCAAGCGAAGCGAGGACACAAGTCGGCGGCGAAGATGAAGTGAGCCTGTTTCGGGCAAACTATGCCCGTTTGCGCGTCGTGCTGGGCCGCATCTTCCCTGAGGCGATGCTCAATGGCGGCGCCAGGGAAAAGGGGCTGAATCATAAAGATGGTTCCCAGGATTATCTGGAGGCCCTCATGGCCAGCGAAGATCATCTGCGCAAGCTGTGCGGAACATATTTTCAGCAGCTGGTGAAAAAGGGATATCCGGTGGATTCTCAGTATGTGGATGCCACGCTGCATATCCTCAATCACCAGAGCGTGCTGTTCTCCACCCCGTTCTACCGCGACCTGACGGTCTATCTGTTCTTCGCGATCAATCGGGCATTGATGTCGCATGAGCGGGTGCTCATCATCTGCGGCCGCGACGCCATCATCGACGATGTGATCGAGTGGGTCAAGGACGCGGTGGTGGAAGTGAGCCATCTGCCGTTCTTATGGAATGTCGGCGTGCTGAAGGCACAGGCCTCTGCGCCGGATGTCGGCATCCTGTCGATCTCGCAGATCTTTGACCTGAGCCTGCATGAAAGCAATAAAGCGTTTTTTGCGGATGTGACCCATGTGGTGCTGCTGGAGCCTTCGCGCATCGTAGCGACGGCGCAGACGGCGCTGTATATGCTGGCGCGCAAGCTGAATGAGGGCACGCAGTTCAGCATCTTTGACAAAAACAGCGATGGTTTGGTCGATGCGCTCTCTCATATCCTGAAGACGAGCATCATCGAGGTCAACGCGACCAAGTCGGGCGCTTCCTCATCACAGTTTGTGATGTGGGATGCCGATGCTCGCAATATGCACCATAAGCTGTTCCCAGGCGTGGCGCGTTATCTGGGCGTCGGCAGCGAAGTGGCGATGGTCTCGTTGAAATACGGCGTGCGCAAAGTCAGCTGGTACGCCTATGACAGCTTCCCGGTCGTAGACATGAAGTGGATCGCCGGACAGTATTATCCGCTCATCTGTGATTACACCGGCATTCCATTCAAGCAGCATCGCATCGGCGAGGTGCTGGAGTTTGTCCCGAACCTCTGGGGCGCGGCGCAAAGCCGTGAGGCATGCGTGGTCGTAGAGGATGAGTATCATAACCTCTTCGAGATGGCCAGACAGTTCTTCACCCGCGGCCGTGATCAGTCGTTCGTCCATGTGATCGCACCGCAGTATCTGCTTCGGGAGTACATGAACGACAATGCGGAGATCTTCATCCGTGACCCGAAGGCCATTCCTTCCTTTGCCCCGGACTTTGCCCGCACACCGCGCAATGTGGTGCTCGAGCTGATCATGCGCATGGTCATCTCTCCGGTGCGCATCGAAGAAGTGCGCACACAGCTGGAACTGTTGTTCGGCGAGGTGGAAAATATCCCGGCCTTCCTGAGCGAGCAGATCCGTCTGTATTTCATCCCGGATGGCGTCGATGAGGACCTGAGCCGTCTGATTCAGATGAAGCAGGTCGGCTTCTACGATGAGATCACCATGGATGAGGAATTCCATACGGAGCTGTATATCGATGATCAGCGCTTCATCGACACGTATTTGAGCGATCTGCACAATGCCGGCTATGTGGCAGAGGATGAGCAGGATATGCACTTCCTGGGCGCTAATCTGCTGGGCCAGATCTGCCAGATGTATCTGCCTGGACAGTTTATCGCGATCGCAGGCAAGTATTATGAGGTGATCCGCATCAATCAGGAAAAGGGCGTCGTCCTGCGCCGGGCCGCCGACCATATCCATGGCCGCATCTCTTACCGCCAGATCCGCAGCTATACGTTGAAGGAGAGCGACGCAGAGACAAAGACGGTCGTGCATGACGGCATCGAGGTCACTTCGGCAGCGATGAACATGACGGCTGATACGGCAGGTTTCCTGGAGATGCACGGGCATCATGACATGGTCAATGCCAGAAGGGTGCTTCTCGATGATGTGCCGCGCCGCAGCTATGTGCGCAAGACCGTGCTCAGGCTGAAGCTGCCGAAGATCAGCGAAGCAGTGCGTGTCACGCTGTGCATGCTGCTCAATGAGATCTTCCGCACGGTCTATCCGGACAACTGCGATTACCTGAGCGCGTCGACGGCATTGACGCCTGAGGAACAGGAACAGCTGGAGGGCATCGTGCATCCATTGAGCGGCGACATTGATCCGGAAAGCATCTATATCTTGGAAGACAGCCAGCTCGATCTGGGCATGATCATCTCGATCGAGCGCAACCTGGAGCGCATTTTGGAGATCGTCTGCGATTATCTCGACTGGCATCTGGAGCGGCTGACCCGTCCGGATGAGACGATACAGCAGGAAGAGGAACAGGAAGTTCCGCTGCCGATCCCGCCCAATACGCCGAAAAATGCCAGACAGCGTCTGTCCTATCGCTTCAAGCGCTGGCTGAAGCGCATCTTCAGACGGAAGAAAAAGGAAAATGTGCAGATGGATGAAACGGCAGGACCGCAGCCGGAGACCACGGAAGAAAGCGGACAGGAGGAAACGCCGCAGCCACAGCCGAACGCGTATGCGAAGTCACACTATCTGTTGTTTGGCCGGGAGGAGATGCTGTCCTGTCTGGATCTGGAAGAGACATGGACGTATCTGAAGACGTTCGGCTTTGACCACAACATTCTGAAGGAGGCCAGGGAGAACATCCATGCGGCCAAACGGAATGATTTCGATCCTGATGATGCGCATCGCTGTGATTTCTGTGCCCGCAGCCTCGCTGATGTGGATTATGAGGTGCTCGCGGATGGGCGTGAGCGCTGCCCGGAATGCAGCCGGACAGCCGTGCATACCGTAGAGGAGTTCAGGCACATCTACGATATCACCATCCAGAATTATGAAGCCTTCTTCGGTGTGCGGATCACTGCAGCCATCAAGCTGGAGATGGTCGATGCCAATACCCTGCACCGCAAGCTGGGCAAGAGCTTCGTGCCAAGCGCCGGCTACAGCAGCAGAGTGCTCGGTGTCGCGATCCGTGACCGCCATGGCAATTACACGATCTATGTGGAAAACGGCGCGCCGCGCAATGCCTTCATCGCCACCCTCGTCCATGAGCTGACCCACATCTGGCAGTACACGACATGGAACGAGAAAGAGCTGATGGCCAGATATGGCGGAGACCTGATGCCCGCCGTATACGAGGGCATGGCCAAATGGGTGGAGATCCAGTATATGTTGCTGATCGGAGAACAAGCCCACGCCAGACGCGAAGAGCTCATCACCAGAGCAAGAGACGACGAATACGGCAGAGGCTTCCTCTACTACGTCACCAGATACCCCCTCAGCACTACCCAAAGCACGCTGAGGACACCATTCGAACATATACACGAACCACTCAGATGATAAACAAAGAGGATACCAATACCAAGAAAAGGTAAAGGTATCCTTTTTCATGTGAAGAAAAGTATAGAAAGCGATTACATTTCATGCGGATTAAATTGCAATTGGTGTAAGTGATGTTGCTTATGTTTCATCAATAAATATAATACATTTAGAGACTAGTGAAAAAGAGAAGTAGAACGAGATGATATACTAAAATAACAATATGCGTCATAACATTGCCAATTTATTTTCAACATCATCATTTCCTCGTATTCGCTTCTAGGCTTCATAAAATCTCTTTCCGAAATACTAATCGAATCACAAAATTCCCTATCATATCAGGATGGGGCTTCTGTTAAATTAGCATCTGGTTTCACTCGTCTAGGCTTCTATGTTTTCTACTTATCATCGATCTCTTCTGTCTGTCCCATATTATGAGGATTTCATTCACTATTTATATTTAGCTAAAGCTTGACGTTTACAGAATATGTGTGTTGCACGTCTTTTTATGCTTTAGCATAAAAAGAATGCCAGTTAAGACATGCATATTTTATTAGAGCTTAGGAGATGATATTATTTCTTTGTCATAAGCTGTTAGTACATCAGATAGATTGTTTGTAGGTATGTTATGTTGTGCTAATAATAATTTCGATATAACGGAGGTGGTTATGAGTGGAAGAAATCGTTGTGAAATTGGTAGAGAATAAAAAACAAATTATAAACGATAATAGATATGAGCTTCCTCTTGATATTCACTTACTTTTAGTGGAAGGCCTCAATGGCGCTGGAAAAACCACATATATTCGAAATTTTACAGAGAATTGTGATCAATATGAGCGGATAATTACATACAGAGGGAAAGGAATCCATCCTGTTGATTTGTCTAGGATAGCTTATTTTACTGAGAAAGATTTTAAAACTTTTTTGGACATACTGTTTCAAGATGGTATAGTATCTCCAAAAAAATATATTGAGAAGTATGTTCTGAAAGAAGATGATCATATTTTGGTGAACTATTTGCCTATTATAGGCAATCTTGATGATAAGTCAAAAGCGGTTGATTTTGCACGTTCACATGAATTGTATGATGGTTACGCAACTCCAGAAAAATTTTGTGATGCGCATTTAAATCGATGGAAACAGTTTGGGAAAACAAGTTGTTCAAAGAATACACTCGCTATATTTGAAGCAGTAACTTTACAGTATCCATTAATGGAGCTGATAGCTTTTCAGAATAAGAATAAAGAGCAGATTCTTTCTTACATCAAGGCGTGTATTGAATCTGTCATTTCTTGGAATCCTATGCTCATTTATTTGGAAGTAAGGGATATCGAAAAAAACATAATGGCCGTTTGGAAAGAAAGAAAACATACAAACAATTGGCTTGTTAATTTCAAAAAGTGGCTCTCCCACTCTCCAAACTTTGTGTCGGACGACAATGATGGGATTTCTATGGTCATTGAGTTTATGAAAAAGCGACGCGAAGTAGAACATTATGTGATAAACCATCTTGATATTCCTGTCTGTATAATCACTAGAGAAGACTTATGTTAGGTGTTCACATGAAAAAGATTTATTTTATTGAAGGAATACCGGGGATTGGTAAGACAACGCTTTCGTTAACGGTGGAGAGTTTATTGCTTCGTAAGACAAAAAAAGTAAAACGTTATGAAGAACATAGTTATGAGAATCCGTTAGATATGACAAGAAAAGCAATTCTTTCACAACCGGAATATATGCAGCTTATTGAAAAATGTGTTGCTCTTGCTAAAGGAAGCAAGTATTCATATAACGATGTTGTCGCCGAAATCGAATCCAAAACCTTTTTTGATGATGAATATGCGATAGTTTCGTATTTGCAACCATATTTTAAAAATGAGGCCATTAGACAAGAACTTCATAAACTATATAGCAAAGAAATATGTAATGGTTGTGTTTCAGAAAAAGAATATAAGGGTTTGATATTTTCAATGTTTTATAAATTTTCCGAAGATGCACAAGATGATTGGATTTATATTTTTGATGGAGCTTTCTTACAAAATATACTTCTAGATATGACTGGATATTATAAAGTTAGTATAGAGTGTTTAACCATTTTCTATAATAACTTATTATCTATTTTATCATCATTTGAAATCGTTATTATGTGTTTGTATGAAAAGAACATTGAAACTATATTGAATAGAACAAATTCTGCTAGAGAGAATATGAATTGGTTATCGAATTATGATGATTGGGTTTCTAAAACTAATTGGTTTCAAATGCAGGATAAATCAACGGCGCATCAAAATGGTGCTATTGCATTTTCTTATGGTCTTCAAGACACCATGATTGACTTAATGCATTCTTTTTCTGAAATAGAGAAACATTTTATTAAGGCGAGATATACAAATCTAGATTTGAAAGGAGTAATATAATGCCAAATATAATGCTTACGTATCGTTGTAACCTAAAATGTCCATATTGTTTTGCTAATGAGTTTGTCAATAATTCTTCTATTGACATTACTCTAGAAAATTTTGATAAGGCTATTAACTTTTTAACAAAAGATGGTCCTACGAGAGTTGGACTTATTGGTGGTGAGCCTACTCTGCATGGTGAATTTGACAAAATCTTGAGTAGAATAATCGATAATCCTCTAATTACAGAAGCTACCATTTATACGAATGGCATATTGCTCGATAAATACATAAAACTAATTGTTCACCCAAAGTTTCGATTGTTAGTTAACTGGAATTCAGAAGAAGATATTGGCATAAACCAATTTTATAAAATACGAGAAAATGTTGATTGTCTAATATTTGATTATCATATGAAAGATCGAATTAATCTAGGGATTAACTTATACACACCTAACATGGATTACTCGTATATGATGGACCTACTCAAGAGATACTCTTTACATAGGGTTAGAGTTTCTTTGACAGTGCCGGATTTTTCAACTGTTCAGCAGGTCGATGTCTTGAATTATTTTAGTACACATAAAAAATTCCTTTTAGAGTTTTTTAAGGCCATGGATAGCATAAATGTGTTGCCTTATTATGATTGCAACAAACCACCATATTGCATTTGGACCGATGATGAAAAAAATTGGTTAGAAGAGTATGTATCAAAATATCCATCACGAGACAGCAATCTAATCGGTAATAAATCGTTTTGTTATCCGGTTGTCGATATTTTACCTACACTTCAAGCTGTACGTTGTTTTGGTATGTCGGATTTTTCGAAAGTTGACATTTTCGACTTTACAAATGTAACCGATATTGCTAGCTATTTTCTTAATGCAGTTGATGCATGTGCGTATAAACTTCCCGCCGTCTCAAAGTGTAAAAGCTGCTACCAGCGTTTAACTAGACACTGTGCAGCAGGTTGTATGGGCTTCAAGGCTACGAGGATATTGGAGATGAATGAACTCTTTCAAAAGGAAAACTAAAGGAGGGCCTTATTCTCTTTGCTCAGTTTATGTTCTTGTGAGATGAAAAATATCTCATGATGATACATAAAAATATAAAGAAAGGAGGGTTGAAAATGACTGATACTATGGTCTTGCCTGCAAGCGAGTTTGAGCTTCCTGATGAAGCAAAAATCTCGGAAATTTTCGAACGGCTTATGCGTGTAAACGCGGCAGTTACCGAAAATGGACTGCATGAGATGTATACTGAAAGACATGATCGGTATGAAGAAGGCTACGCAATTGGCTTCTAATTGTCTTGAACGTCCTAATGTTATGTGAGGTAAGGACTGTGCATCTCGAACTAGGGTGGAGTGAGGTGCTTACAGCTTTGCTCCACCCACTTTTTATTATGGAGGATTTAACAAATGAATGGTCTGATTTTATGTACAAATGAATGTAATCTGAGATGCAAGTACTGTTTTGAGGAAACTATGCACGAGGGATGCATTACACCTATAAACGAAATTCGACGCAAATTCGACTATTTCTTGGATAACTATTTCGATAAATTTATACGGGAATTAATTGAAATTAATAATGGCCTTAACCGACGAGAAACAGATATTACTTTCCATGGAGGAGAACCTTTGCTTATCGGATACGATCTCTTAAAAAAAGGTTTCGATATGGTGAAAAAATATCCCAATACGGTTCTTGCGATCCAAACTAATGGTACTCTGATTAACGATGATATCATTCAACTTTTTGCTGATTATAAAGTGCGAGTTGGGGTTAGTATTGATGGCCCCAAATACATGCATGATGCCTATAGACATAACATATCTGGTAAAGGATCTTTTGATATAGTTTACAGAAATATTGAAAAGATGCGTGAGGCTGGTGTTTTGGTTGGTGCCTTGGCAACGGTAACAGATATTACTGTGAAAAACCCAACAGACTTCTATATGTTTTTTAGAAATCTAAATTTAGACTTCTCTTTCAATCCATGTTTTACTGATCCGAACTTACCCTCCTCTTATAATTCTTTAAATATGGGTGAATTCATCGAATTCTATAAGAAGATGTTTGATTTGTGGGTAAACGATAAAGAAGGAAAGCTTTCAATTAGTTGTTTTGAAAGAATTCTTAGTGCAATGAGTATCAAATCAAGACCTTGGATGGAGGTTTGCACATACATCCCAGATTGTAGCCGAACAACTGTTGCTATCAATCCAGATGGTGAGTTTTATCGTTGCTTACACTATTGTATGGACAGAAAAAATATTATTGGGGAGATTTCTAAAGATAATTTGAATATAGCACTAGGGGATTCGGTTCTTTCTGCAAGATGGGAATGCCTTAAAAATACTGAGTGTAAAGAATGTGATATTCAAGAGTATTGTTGTGGAGGATGTCCCTATGTTGCCGAATCTGTTAATGGTAATGTTATGACTCGCTCCAACACATGTCTGAGTCAAAAAGCAATTGTACATTATATTTATGATTACTTAAAACAGTTTTCTAAGCAAAAATAATTGAGAGTTTCATATGGAGGATAATTTATTGTTTAGAGAAAAAACATTGTCAACATCTGAAATTAATGCTTACAAATTACTTCATGATTTAAAACTCGATAGTGTTATGATTCCCTGCACGTTACGGGGAAACAAACTTAAAATGGTAAAAGGTAGTCATCCTTCAAGATTAGAGTTAGATTTTGTTCAATTATATCAAAACGTATTATGTAAGTTATATGAAGTTCAGTCCTCTATTTTAACACCAGGCATATATTCTTTCTTTAATGCCTGCATTTGTAGCAGTAATACTATAGTTGGGGATCAAGGATATCTTGACTATGTTTTGATGGAACAACAAAATATTTTTTGTCACTACGGAAAGTATATTAATCCAATTGTTGAACAAACATATTTAGATAGTGCCATCCAATTTAGCAAGTGGTGTAAAAGAAACCGAAATTCCTTTATACCTGAGTATGTTCTGCTTCACGGCGATCTATTTGTTGGAAACATTTTATCATATCATAACGCATATAAACTCATTGATTTGGAATTTCTTCGATTTGGGCCAAAAGAACTAGAAATAGCTTTTCTTTTGTGCTGGGACTTTATTTCAAATCCTATGTTAAAGCCATATAGTTATTATGTTATTTCACAAAATATAGACGCCCTCATTGCAGCAAAAATAATTAAGGAAGAAAATGTAGCATATATTGTAAATGGCTATATGCCTCTTATTGTTTCGTTGGCATGTATAGCTGCATCAGCAAATTTATACACAGATAGTAGTCTAATTCTAGACGGATGTAATTCATTTTGGAACAATTGTCTAATACGTAAAATTAAAGAGGTATCAATATGAATTTAAGAAACAAAAAAAAGTTCTCTATCGGTTTACCTATGGATGCATCTGTATCTGAATTTGAAAGCTTTTTATCGGAATATAGTGATATGCTCAGTAGCGTTTACTTTTCTATTCCTTTAGGGAGAAGGTTCTATTCTAGAACAGAATTAGAAAACGAGTATGAAGCTCCTGGCGCCGAAGATAAATTGCTTACATTTTTGCATTTGCTCTATAAGTATAACATTCGTACCGAACTTACAGTAAATACTTTCAGGTTATTAGAACTCGATTTAAAAAGAGTAGTGCAATATATATATGAACATAACATAGAAATAAATGAAATAGTTTGTTTAAAAGAGTATGGACTATTTTTTAGGCGATGTTTTCCCGATGTAGAGTTAAAATACAGCTTCAATAACACTTCAAGTGACGTCCCCAGTTGGTTTGATACGGTTGTGTTTGGAAAAGATTACTTACGCGACATAAATGCACGTCACCGTTGGATTGATTGTGGGAAAGGATTTGTGTTATTACTTAATAATGGATGCTCTTTCTCTTGCCATTATGAGTGCGGAGACTCAAGATTCTGTGGAGCAATATTAAATCAAGAGCTCAAAGAGAACTCACTTAACTATTTATATGCGATTCAGAGCTTTTTTCCATGGGAGTTAGAACGATTATGTGAAAACGATCCTTATGCTGACAAATATAGATTTAAAATATCAAATCGGCCACTTGGCATGCAATTCACTAAAAATGTAATTCAGTATTATGCCTATGGAGTAGATGTTTCGGCTTTGCTTTCTCAGTCAACAGATAATTATGGGTATTTTTGCGTAATGCAACAGTTATTCGTCCATAGGAACGAGTTAAATTATGAAGAGATTATGAATATAAAAAAGAACTTACCGATTTAGAAGGGAGAATAAGGGATAATGGATCAGTCTAAAATATTAGTTGCAAGCTGTGAACCGTTCATTCTGCCTGGGATTTTACCAACACTGGGAAATCCCACAATGAAGGCTGAATTATCAAGCAATGGGATTTCTAGCAAAATATTTTATCCATCTATTCGGTTTTTTTCTAAAAATAAAATTCAAAATAACAAATTCATTTTGGATGCTATCGATAATATTCCTCTGCAATTCTCTGAATTTTTGTTTTCTAATGAAAAAATTCTTGAATCAATAAACTACATTATTCGAACAATCGCTCCTTCGGTAATCGAGGAATCAGTTGGATTTACTGATTTAAAAAAACAGCTTATCAATTTACATAGTTCTGCGCATATAATCCTGCAGGAAATTGTCGAACAAATTATTGAATTAAATCCAAGAATCATCTGTCATAGTTTCACATTTGGGGATTATAATTTTGCTTCAGCTTTATTGAATTCTATCAAAAAGAGCATTCCGAACATAATAGTTATTGCTGGTGGCAGCAACTGTACACCTGAGTTTTCAGAAAAATTGATATCTCTTATACCAGAAATCGACTATGTAATATGTGACGAAACTTATGATACAACCGTTGCATTAATTAAGCATCTTTTGTTTGGTTCATCTCTCTCTGAAAATATCAAAAGATTTATTTCACATAAGGGAGAATTCGCTGTAGCAACAAACAAAATTAAAACTCTCGAGCCATTACCTTGTCCTGACTTTGATGATTTCATGTCTGAAGTAAACCATAATCATTTATGTATTGAAAATATAATTTTACCATATGAAATATCTCGTGGTTGTTGGTGGGGAGAAAAGAAGCCTTGTGCAATGTGCGGTTATTTTGACAATCAAAAGTGTTTCCTAATCAAATCTGTTGAAAAAGTAAATTATGAAATCACATATTTAATGAGCAAATACAATGTATCTTATTTTAGGTTAACCGATTTAGTTGAACCACATCGTAAGTATTTACAAGATTTAAAAAATATCAAATTTTCTAATAATGTAAATTTGTTTTGGGAATTACGCCCTAACATTACGACCTCAGATGTTGCACTATTGAGATCTTTGGGCTTGTTCTATGCACAAATAGGCTTGGAAAGTTTATCTACAGAACAACTTCGCTATATCAATAAGGGTACCACTGCAATCAATAACATTTTCTGCTTGATAAATCTTTACACTTATAAAATTCACTGTGTGTGGAACTTCTTATATGGTTTTGAAGGAGACAAGAAAAGTTGGTATGAGGATGCCATTGCTATTATGCCGCTTCTTTATCATCTACAACCTCCTGATCCAAGGCAAGTTTGGATTAATAAATGTTCCACAATTTATGAATCTATTGATAAAACAAAATTAAGTCCTATCGGGAATAATTTATTTTATCAAAACTTAACTGAAGATTTTAATGTATTTTTCAAATCTCCTCTTCCTCCTAATATGACACAGACTTACATAAAACTAAATCAAGCCATAAATCAATGGAAAGATGCATTTAAGGCAGGTTACTCATTGTACGAAGACACCGAAAATTCCAATGCTAACGAATTAGTAATTGTACGGGAATATAAAGAAAAACAAATATACAGATTAACTGGAGTAGATAGATTAGTATATTTTTATTTCTATTCTCCCCATAGCTTACAGTACGCAGCGGAAGAATTAGAATTACCTATGAAGCTACTCCACCTGATAGTAAGTAAATTCATTCAAAATAAAATTATGATCATGCTTGATGAAAAATATCTTTCTTTGGCGACTCGCAATTCACGATATCGTTGGAAAAGATTCAATGTATTGCCAAATAATGGCTAGAACTTCATAAATAGGAGGTAACTATGTCATACAGTAAATTTAAAGATGCATTACCCGAAGACACGGTAATGCACATCAAAAAAATATATAAAGACTTAGGCTTATCTTTAGAATACGACATAGAAGAAAAAGTGGATGGAATATTTTCAGCAACTATAACCGATCCAATTAATGGATGGAATACATGTGGAAAAGGAACAACAGCAGCTTACTGCCAGGCGAGTGCTTTTGGTGAATCAATGGAACATATCTGTAGCTATTTCGCATACGATACACATTCACTTTCTGACGAAGCTAATCAATATTTAGGGTTTTTACGTTATCCGGATGAAAAAATGGTGACTTTAAAAGATATTCCTATATTAGCTCCAGATGTTTATAGGGACATGGTAGATGCTTATTGCCGTTTGGGGAAACAGTCTCCATCAATGTTAGATGTAATTGGGGTTTGGGAAAAATTCTTAGGAACTGCAAATACAACGATTGTTCCTTATTATAGTGTTCGCAAGAAAAAAATAGTATATCTTCCAGATATAATAATTGCTAATCTATGTGGCTCTAATGGAGGAGGTGCTGGAAATACTCCCGCAGAAGCAATTGGTCATGCTCTTGATGAAATAAGTGAACGATATGTAAAATTTCAAATATACAACAAGAGATTGACACCGCCAACTATCAGTAGAAGTTATATTAAAGAATTATGCCCAGAATTAGATAATTTGATGAATCAAATCGAGGAAAAAGGTAATTTCAAAATACTTGTTAAAGATGCGTCTATGGGGGTTGGACTTACAGTTATAGCAGTTCTGCTTGTAGATCAAGAAAAACAGAGATACCTTGCGAATTTCGGAGCACATCCGCGCATCGAAATTGCATTAGAGCGTTGTTTAACAGAGATGTTTCAGTTGTATTCACCTGGAAAACTAGGTATGAAAAGAAAAGGAATGGCTAAATGGAGAAACTTGTCTGATGCTGATATTGATGGTATAAGGAACTGGGTTTCCTTATTGAGAGATGATACAGGTGTCATACCTGATAGTTTCTTTGCAGGAAAACCATCTTGGAGTTTCGTACCTTGGAAGCAATATGTTGAGTACAGTAATAAAATAGGCGTAAAAGAGCAACTACATAATTTACTTAACATTACTCAGTCTGATATTTTTATTCGCAATATCAGCTTTCTTAACTTTCCAGTCTATCGTATATATATACCAGGAATTTCGACAACATATCTTTCTTTAGATGAACAACAGCTATCAGCTTTTGAAATTGGAAATAAATTGGTTTCTCGAATTAAACAAAACATTAATGAGAATTTGACAAAAAGTGAATTGATTCAATTAAGAGATTCGGTTTTTGATCCTTGTTCATTTGTAAGTTCATTGATTTTTAGAAGTATGAGCGAGTCAATGCAGAATGCTTTTCGGGCATCATTATTTTATGATCTTGGAGAAAAAGATAAAGCGATTACAATTTTAAATAATCAAGATGATCGGTATTGCCAATGTGTTATTCGAGATTTTGAATTAGCTGAAAAAGGAATCGATATTGATACGCGCAATGAATTGCTTTCTCTATTTTATGGAAAAGATGAAGCTGATTTTGCTGCGTGTTGGCAAAGAACAAATGTGTTTTTGACTCTATTACGGAAATATGTAATTGAAAAGTCATTCAATTTACGCGGGAACGCTAGTAAAGACTTATTTAGAACATCTTACCTACACAAAAGAGTCAAGTTAATGATGTCCAAAAATATTCCCAATCAGATAGAAATTGGTACTTTAACAGATTAAGTCTTAAATCAATTGATGAAACTTAATATCTAATTTTTTATAGATATTCGAATGAACTACCGCGAGGCTTGCTCCGCGGTAGTTCATTGCAAGGATAGCCAAATATAAGGAATCTTTAAACAATAAAACCCAATCAGCATGATGCCAATTGGGTAATTCATTTTACTTATTTAATGTGTCCACTTGACAGGGACCAGATCGGAACTGTATATCGATGATCAGCGCTTTATCGATACATACTTGAGTGATCTGCACAATGCTGGCTATGTGGCAGAAGATGAACAGGGCATACATTTTTAGGTGCCAATCTGCTCGGCCAGATCTGTCAGATGTATCTGCCTGGACAGTTCATCACGATCGCGGGCAAGTATTATGAGGTGATCCGCATCAATCAGGAAAAGGGCGTTGTCTTGCGCCGTGCCGCTGACCATATCCATGGCCGTATCTCTTACCGCAGATTCGCGCATATACATTGTATGACAGCGACGCAGAGAAAAAGACGGTCGTGCATGTTGCTCAATGAGATCTTCCGTACGGTCTATCCGGACAACTGTGAGTACCTGAGCGCGTCGGCGGCATTGACGCAAGAGGAGCAAGAACAGCTGGAAGGCATCGTGCATCCATTGAGCGGCGACATCGACACGGAAAGCATCTATATCCTGGAAGACAGTCAGCTTGATCTGGGCCTGATCATCTCGATCGAACGAAATCTGGAGCGCATCCTGGAAATCGTCTGTGATTATCTGGACTGGCATCTGGAGCGGCTGATTCATCCGGATGAGACGATACAGCAGGAAGAGGAACCGGAAGTTCTGCTGCCGATCCCGCCACATACGCCGAAAAATGCCAGACAGCGTCTGTTCTATCGTTTCAAGCGCTGGCTGAAGCGTATCTTCAGGCGGAAGAAAAAGGTACAGATGGATGAAGCCGCTGAACCAAAGGAAACCATTGAGGAAAGCAAGCAGGAAGCACCGCAGCCAAACGCATATTCACGTTCATATTATCTGTTGTTTGGCCGCCAGGAGATGCTCTCTTGCCTGAATCTGGAAGAGACCCTGGAGTATCTGAAGACCTTTGGCTTTGACCGCAATATCTTAAAGGAAGCCAGGGAAAACATCCATGCGGCCAAACGGGACGACTTTGACCCCAATGATACGCATCGCTGTGATTTCTGTGCCCGCAGCCTCGCTGATGTGGATTACGAGGTGCTCGCGGATGGACGAGAGCGCTGTCCGGAATGCAGCCGGACCGCCGTGCATACCGTAGCGGAATTCAAGCACATCTACGAGATCACCATCCAGAATTATGAAGCCTTCTTCGGCGTACGCATCACCGCGGCCATCAAGCTGGAGATGGTCGATGCCAGCACCTTGCATCGCAAGCTGGGCAAGAGCTTCGTGCCAAGCGCCGGTTACAGCGAAAGAGTGCTCGGCGTCGCGATCCGTGACCGCCATGGCAATTACACCATCTATGTGGAAAACGGTGCGCAGCGCAACGCAACGCCTTCACCGCTACCCTCGTCCATGAGCTGACCCACATCTGGCAGTACACGACATGGAACGAGAAAGAGCTGATGGCCAGATACGGCGGAGATCTGATGCCCGCCGTATACTAAGGCATGGCCAAATGGGTGGAGATCCAGTATATGTTGCTGATCAGAGAGCAGGCCCACGCCAGACGTGAAGAGCTCATCACCAGAGCAAGAGACGACAAATATGGCAGAGGCTTCCTCTACTATGTCACCAGATACCCTCTCAGCACTACCCAAAGCACGCTGAGGACACCATTCGAACATATACACGAACCACTTAGATGATAAACAAAGAGGATACCAATACCAAGAAAAGGGTAAGGTATCCTTTTTCCATGTGAAGAAAGATTTAAAAAAAATAGAGAAAGCGATTACATTTCGTGATGTTTAAGTTGCATTTCATGAAAGAATTCACATTTTTCTTGCAATAGATATTAAAATTATATACAAGCAGGGACTAGTATTTGATGTAAGTTTTGTTTTATTTAAAATCCTGTATTAAATTCAACATGATTTTAAAGTGATAAAGTTATTTATCTAACAAAATAGACAAAAATAATTTTTTGAAATTATACTATTTATTAACTAATTCTGGAAGATGATAAGAATTCCAGTTTTAGATAAATATGGATGGGGAGGAAGTATTATGAAAGTAATTAAGAGAATTCAGATTTTCTTGCTGATGATGGTTTTGAGTATCGGATTTATGGTAATGCCTGTACTTGCTGCGTCTTTATCTCAAGATGGACTGGAGGTCACTTTGACTACCGACAAAGAATCGTATAGTCAGGATGACCAGATTGTAGCCACCTTAACGGTGACAAACACAAATGACTTTGCGGTAAGTCATGTGTCTTTGGAGAATGTGATTCCAGAAGGGTATAAGTTGGCAGATGGATCTGAAGTAACAAAACAGGTTGAGTCGTTGGAGTCAGGAGAGTCAGCAACGCTGACGGTTACCTATGTTACAGATTCTGTAAATGACAACGAATCCGATCCTAGTAGTGGTAATAACGCAGGAAATGGAGAAAATTCTGGTGCTGGTACAGGTAATAATTCTGGGAGTAGCAGCTCTGGATCGAATGCCGGAAATACAAATTCTGTTATTGCGACAGGAGATAATTCAAATATTATGTTCTGGGGTCTTCTATTAGTAATGGTGAGTGCAGGGATTATCACAATATTGATATTGAAAAAAAAGAATGGTAAGAAATTGCTTTATCTGCTTTTGTGCGTGACAATGGTTGGCTCCCTAGTTACTGGTGTCTCTACCAAAGTTTATGCTGAGGAGAGTAACTCTAGTCATATTAACATTGAGCATATCATTGTGGTTGATGGCGAAGAATTATCCATTAGGGGAATTGTAAACTATAATAATATACAGTCTACAGATCCATCTGATGATTCAGTGATAAATCTTTCTGCAAGTAAAACGGAATATTCATTATCGGAAGATGGAACAATTTATTTCTATGCAGAGGTAAATTGTGAATCTGAAAACGTATCTCTGATCGATGCAGAAACAGAAGAAGTTTTATTAGAACTTGTCGATGACGGAAAATATTCTGAAAGTGGAGACGACCTTCCGGGAGATAATATCTATACAGCAAAAGCTGTGCTTGATACATCATTTGAAAATGAATATAGCTTTTATGCTGTTACATCAAGTGAAAAAGAGTTTATTTCAAACACTATAACAGTTGTTGTATATTCTAATTTTACTGATGAAGAACTTTCAGATATGGATAAAGTTGATGAAATGTTTCAAACGGAATTATTCTCGGCAGAAAAGTTTGATTCCATGACTATAGAGGAACGCAAGGAAATCGCTGATTTTCTGTTTGAAGAAATGATTGTGGAGGGGTTAATAGAGGAGGATTCGGTTCTCTATGATGAAGAAACGCAGTCGTATACCTTTGTTTATTCTGCAGACGCTCTTGGTTCTCTTATTATTAAAAATTGGAATGGTGATCAGAATGGTAATGCGGGAGATCCATTCTATTTTGATGAAATTACTGATGCCATAGAGGGGGACAATTCTACTGAAGAAAATATAGACAATTATAATATTAGATATAAACTTACACAAGTGATTTCTGATGATAACACAGCAGACGAGTCATCGTCAAGTGAGGCTAAAGCTATTGAAGACGCAGCAGGAGAGTCAAATAAGACTGTGCCAGAGGAAACAATAATAAACGAACGGGAAAATGCAATAAGTACTTATGGATTTGAAGACAATGCAATTGCGACTTATGCGGATGCCGGAGAAGATTATACAATTGGGAATGCGTTGATATTATGGTCATTTGACCAAGCGTGGGATGATGCATCATTTAGAAGACCATTTTATGAGCAAACGGAAAACGACTGGGAAGCAAAAGGATTAGATGTAACTGTCAATTACGATACAACTGTAGAAGATTATAAAAATTTAGAAGGCTATGATGTTATTTGCTTTAGCGGGCATGGTGCATATAATACATATAAAACAGGTATTTTCGGTATAAATAAAACGACAGTTCCATCATTGCTATTACATGAAAAATCAACTTGGTCGAAAAACTGGGGCTATTCAGCAGATTTGAAAGCTTTTAGAATTGGTAAAATGAGTGTTCAAGGAGGAACTATGTATGCTATTTTGCCAAATTTCTTCACGCATTACTATAGTACCGGTGATTTAGATGGAAGCTTTGTATTTGTACAAGATTGTGAATCTTTTGGAAAAAATGGAACGGTAGATTATTCAATGGCTAATGCAATAAGAAGTGCATCAGCGGAATCAGTAATTGGTTACCACAATTCAGTTGAATCAAATTATGGTCGTAATTTCATGAAAGCTTATGTGGATAATTTAATTGATGGAGCAACGACATTAGAAGCATATGATGCTGCTATTTTAACTCAAGGTGCAAATGATTACTTTACTGGACGTGAGCAACTTGGTCCAACTGCTTATCCTATTTTTGTTGGAAATGTAAGTTCAAGTATGATTAATGCAGAAATTATGAATGGTAATTTTGAAGAGGCTAATACACCTGTTGAATGGAATCAAGTGGGCGATACACGTGTTATAAATAAACTGGGAAGCATTGTTCCGTATAAAAATCAGAAAATGGCTATTTTAACAACGGGAATTGGTTCAGCGGAAAATGATTATTTAGCTGGTACAGAAGGAAGCGTTTTATCACAAGCTGTAAAAATTCCTGAAAATACAAAATCCCTTGCATTTAGTTATGATTTTGTTTCAGAAGAACCTATGGAATATGTTGGAAGTTCGTTTAACGATACATTTGCTGTGCAAATTATTTCTGAATCTGGTGTAGAAACTATATTAACGAATGATGTTAATACTGCGACATGGTACGAGATTAGTGGAATTGATTTTGATGGTGGCGATTCTACAACATACCATACTGAATGGAAAAATGAAGAATGTGATATTTCCAAGTACGCAGGACAGGTAGTAACCATTCGCTTTATGGTTTATGACGTCGGTGACTCAATTTATGATTCAGCAGTACTTCTAGATGCAGTAAGCTTGAAATGATTCTTATCTACATTTAACATGAAATAGACTAATTTAAATTTAACCGAATCACAACCATATTTATGGTTGTGATTCGGCATTAGTATGCCGTAGACAAATAAGGAGATAGCGTGAAAAAATATGGGGCTTGTTTTTTTAATTGCATCGGGATTGTTAGTAGCATTTTGCATAGTAATTTTTTTATATTCCACGAGCGATCCACAAATGTTGAAAAAAATATCAGGAAATTATCAGGCAGTTCAAACGGATGATACTTCCTACGGTATATGGCATTTATATATTGGAGAGTATCAAGGCGAAGATCGATATTTTACCATATATGATAATGGAGGAGTAATTCGTGGTGAAGAGCATCCGTGGATAGTTGGAACGATTGAAAAAGTAACAAAAGATAAAATTATCATAGATGCAGATGAAACTTTGTTTGAATTGGTATCGTCAGAATGGAGAACGGAGAACGGAAAATTAACACTTGATTTCAAAATGGATGGTGAAATATTGGTGCTGACAAATAACACTTCTAGCATTGCGTTTAAAATGCAAAAATATGAAATGAATTAGTATAGATTGTTCCAAATAGGAGGGTATGACTTGATATGAGTCATGTCTTCTTATGAAATTTATCCACTGAAAAGAGAAAACACAGCTAACGATAGACAGCTTCCTGGTAAAAAAACTGTCCCAGATGAATCTGGCAGAAAAGGCAGGGCTGTCCGTATACTATGTCAGTATGATTGAAAATGGAAGACGAAGAGTGAGTCTGGATGCACTGATCCGTATTACAAATATCTTAGGAGTAACAGTGGACGAGTTGCTGAACGGGAATCAAATGTATAATCCGACAGAATATCAGACAGACATGGCCTTACTCTTAGCGGACTGCAGTAACTATGAAAAACGGATTATATATGAAGTGGCAAAACGGTCAAGAAAATACTCAGAGACAATTATGAAGGGTTTATTGTTAAATAAGAAGTAAGTTTAAATAGAAAGAAGTAGAACGTAAAAGGCTTTAATGAAAGAGAGGATATTTATGAGAAAAATTTTATTGATAGGAATGTTACTATTATTGTGTGTGGGATGCTCTATGTCAGAGGAACAAACAGGATTTAATAATGAAATGCGATCCTCCGATTTTACTGTAGAGAATAATGAGGAAAATCATTTTAAAACGATGACTCTTTCTGAAGTAATAGATTCTGACAGAAGAATATGGTTCTATTTATCAAGAGGTGAAAATATTTATGATTCCATTGTTACAGAAATAATGGTTACAAATAAAGGTGCTATCGAAGTAAGGTATGTTGAATCACAGTGGCTTACAAATTATACACTTAATGATGTATATGATCTTACTATTGATGAAGTGGTAGATTTGTTCTCTAATTCAACAGTTGAATCAGGAACAGAAAAAGCGTTCGAAAAGGATGTGTTAAGTAAAGGTGAAATTAGATATTATTTAATGAGTGATGATTCTGGAAGTAGAACAATCAGAGAGTATATCAATAGAAATCTGTACTGGTATGAAGGGGAAAGCAAGACTATAGAATTCATGGGTAATGAGTATTTGTGTCTATATACTCCAAAGTATGGCGGACACTATATATTAACTTTAAACGATATAAATATTGATGAAATCGAACTAGATTTGTATGAGAAGATAGAAGAAGATGGATTTAGTAAATATTGATTTTAGGAAATGCTAGAAATTTGGTAAACAATGTAAAAGGTCAGAATACTTACCTTCAAAATCCAGAGACCAGAAAATTTATTCTGACAAAAATGTATAAAATAAAATCATCATTGAGTTTTGCAACATGGTTAAATGAAACTTTATCTATGGAAAATTTATATATAGTGGTAGATCAACACCTACTAAAAGTAACTTCTGACCTTTTAAGTAGATTGTTTACTAAAAAGCTTGAACTTCCTGGAACACTTGATAAAAAGGAAAGTATTATGATAGAAATTCCAGTAAAAAGTGATTTATGCAGTGGAAATTATAAAGGGGCATGTGAATTGGAGTACGATGATGGTAATGTAACATCATCTATAAAAATATATTATATTTCAGAAAGCTGAGATAATACAATGATACCAGGTGAAAGTCAAACATTTTACCTGATGATGAAGGGAATAATAGCTACAATTGGAGCAGCACTAGTGATGTAGTTTCTATTGATGAAAACGGGAATGTAACTGCTAATGGAGAAGGTCCGGCTGTTATTACAAGAATTAATCCAAAAAATGATGTGATTTCTTTTATCATTGAATCACGCTTGGAAATGCAAACACTGATACTAGTGGCTAAGAGCAGAAAAGTTCTTCAGTAAACTAAATCACAAGCATTAGACAGGCCGAAACTGTGGATGACACCAATAAGTATTATTTATTACCTTATTTGTACTTTCTCTTGATTGTATTGTTAAGTTAGTATTAGTAAAGAAAATAATTGATAACACATAACTAATATCATTGATAATGTCAAGAATTTTTGTACTTATGTTTGCAGGCTCTGGTTTGAATGAAGTCAACCGGAATGATAGTGTCTTCAAGGAAGGGCAGTCTCCAGGTATTCCCTATTCGAGCACTTTGTTTCTTACCCGGAGATTGTCTACGTGGTATCGCTTGGTACAAATCAACATAAAGGTGGATTTCTGTCTGGAAAGCAACTCACGATATGGGAGAAATACCTATTTTAAGGTCCTAATATCAATTCTGACATAAATAATGTCCTCGTGTATAAGAGCGGTGTTCTTCATGAATTACAAAAGGAATAATAAACGCTTTCTATCAAGGGGTTGTAGCAACTATATGTTTCACATGTAGATTGTATTTTGTCATATTACTCTAGTCTCCTAGCTTGCCGTTGAACCTTCTTTGATATGAAATAGTCTTATGGACTTGCTTGTGAAAAATGCGGATGTGTAGATGCATTATTTAAAGTCCCATAAAAATTGTTATTATCTGCTTATTTCAATCATAATTACAGTTTACTTTCTCACACAGTATTTCAAACATAATTTATCAACATTAAATGGCTTGCTTTATGTTTTTTTTCTTGTATTTGCTTCTTTTTAGAATAAACAAGTAGAGATCTGGTGCTGTTCGTGTAGATAAAATGACAGTTAATGTAATAATTGTTGTAAAAAATAAATTTAATAAGTATACTCTACCTATAAGAGTTCGGGATAAATGATGTTTGTCTACTCAATGAAAGAATATGAAAGGATGGGGTTTACATGAGTGAATATGAAAACAAGCAATTTGAAGACACCGGCTTTGAAACACCGACCACTAATGCAATGGTTTCTGAAAAGAGCAAAATAGTAGCAGCGGTCTTAGCTTTTTTCTTAGGCGGATTCGGAATACATAGGTTTTATGTTGGTAAAATTGGATCTGGCTTGGTGATGTTAATTTTGTGGTTTATTGGATTATTTACGTTTTTTTTGCCAACACTCGTTGTGCTTGTTTGGTCTTTGATTGATTTTGTGATTATTCTGTGTGGTGGTTTTAAAGACGGAAAGGGATTACCAATAAAGTAATATGAGCCAGGGCATTTGATATATATATGCTCTGGCTTTTCAGATTAGTATAATCAGCAAGATATAAATTCTAAAGTTTTGAACTATGTATTCGATATTATACGGCATTTTTTTTGATTTTGTGAGCTTATTTTATTGCTTAAAGAGTATTGAGTCACCAAATTTTTGATAAAGCGATTAAAATTAAAGAACAGAAGGATTATTATGAATGTAAATGATGCTATTTTTAGAGCTGAAGAGTATATTAATAATAAGTATTTATCAGAATTGTCAAGATACGAACTAAAAGATATGATGGAATATGATATGCAAGACAGGTATTTGAAATTGTTTCATTTAACTAGGATTGCTTATGATAAAAAAGAAGATTCATTAAGAAAACTACAAACAGTATTAAGTTCTATAGGGCTATTTTGTAATAGCATCGCCTTGATTGTTGTAGGAAAAAAAACTAATGTGGATTTATATTTAGGTATTAATTCAAAGAATAATATACAAACAGCAAGCGATATATTGAGTGATGCTTTTTTAGCGAATTTTCCTGGAAGTAAAGTGGCAGGCAGGGAAAACGGGTTAGCAGATTTATTAGATAAAAAAGATAATGATGTTTCAATAGTAAATTTTATTCCATCTAAAGTTTTATTAGATGATAGTGATGGGTTAAGTGGGTTAGAGAAGTTTATTGATACAATGAGAAGACATGAATATATTGGCATGATAATTGCAAACCCAATTGACAATAATAAGATATTAAATAGGTTGAAAGGGTTGGAGAGACTTTATACTGCAATTTCTCCTTTAGCAAAAATTACTCTTTCAAACGGAGTGAATGAGGGGAGTACAATTAGCAAAGGAGTTATTGATACATTTACAGACGCAATATCAAGTGGGATATCATTAGCAAATGGAAATAGTGATAGTATAAGCCATGGTGTTTCTTCTGGTTTTTTTGCTAGCGCCCATTTTTTGTTAGGATTTGGAACACAAAAAGGGACAAATGATACTTTTTCGAAAGGAACTAATAGTTCATATTCAACAACAGAAACAAATTCAAAGCAAAGAAGTAAATCTACTCAAGAAACGATATCAAAAACTCAAGGTGTTTCAAATAATGAAACAAGAGAATACAGAAATAAGGAAATAATGGATTTATTGAATAAAATTGATAAGCATATTGATAGAATTATAGATGGACAATCATTCGGCCTTTGGGAATCAAGTGCATATTTTATAGGTAGTACAAAAAAGATAGTATCAATGGCTGCGAGTAGTTTCATCTCTTCTTTGGTAGATAGAGAGTCAAATATTGAAGATGCACATATTAACATATTTGGAAAGGAAAATAAAAACACAGAAAAGGTATTGGAATATTTAAAATATTTAAGACATCCGGAATTTACGGTTTGGTTAACGGAATTTGAGAAATTAATTATAAAAGCAACTAATTTTATTAATAGTAAAGAGCTTAGTTTGCTATTTAGTATGCCTAAAAAGTCTGTATGTGGAGCAAATATAATTTCTATGGCCGAGTTTGGCCGAAACATAACACATAGTAAAAATGAAGACTGTATTAATTTAGGATATATTTATCATATGGGCGAGTTAGAGAAGACAAGAGTTTCCTTTGATTTGCAAGCTCTTTGTTCACATTGTTTTATTACTGGCTCGACAGGTAGTGGAAAATCCAATACAGTTTATAAAATAATTCAGGAGATATATGAAAATACAGAGATACCATTTTTGGTTATTGAACCTGCAAAAGGAGAATATAGAGATGAATTTAGAAAAATTCACGATATAAACTTGTTAACTACTAATCCAAGAATTGATGGTATGTTAAAAATTAATCCATTTTCCTTTCCTTCAAAGGTACATGTTTTAGAACATTTAGATCGCTTGATTGAAATATTTAATGGGTGTTGGGAGATGTATGCTGCTATGCCTGCGATTTTAAAGGAATCGTTTGAAAAAGCATATATAAACATTGGATGGGATTTAACAAATTCTATTTATATAGGTAACGGAAATCCAATTTTTCCAACATTTGTAGATGTGCTTGAACAGTTACCTAATTTAATTAATCAATCTGCATATTCTGCTGATACTAAAGGCGATTACATCGGAGCATTAGTTACACGTGTAAATTCAATGACTAACGGAATTTATGGGCAAATATTTTGTGATGATTATGAAGTGGATTATTCAAATTTATTTGATGAAAACACTATAATTGATTTAAGTAGAGTAGGATCTTCTGAAACCAAGTCTTTAATAATGGGAATTCTGATTCTGAAATTAACTGAATATAGAATGTCTAATGCAGTGTCAAGTAATCTCAATTTAAAACATATTACGATTTTAGAAGAAGCTCATAATATCTTAAAAAACTCTAAATCAATAGCAAACTCTACTAGTGAAAATAGTAATGTGGTAGCAAAATCAGTTGAAATGATTGTGAATTCAATTGCAGAAATGAGAACATATGGAGAAGGGATTGTTATTGTTGATCAAAGTCCAACTTCAGTGGATATAGCAGCAATTAAGAATACAAATACAAAAATTGTTATGCGTTTACCTGAAATAGAGGATTGTGAAACTATTGGTCACTCAATTTCTTTAAGTGAAGAGCAAATAAATGAGTTGCCGAAACTAGAGACTGGTGTTGCAGCAATTTTGCATAATAACTGGACTGAAGCAATTTTATGTAAAATTGATAAAGCTACGGAGCAATTTAAAAGCAGGAACGAGTTCATATCTTTTGATACTATAAAACAGCTTAAAGGAAAAGTGTTAAATAAAATTTTATTTGAGTATGAAAAAACTGAAAGTAACGATGTTCGGGAGATTTTAAATGTAATCGATCAGTTTGAAATCTGTATTGATAAAAAGAAAGAAATAACTAGATTTGTCTTATATTTGCACGAATCATTGAAAAATGAATTTGATGCTGTGCATTTTGGAAAATGTATAGAAAAGTTTATTGGATGTTCCAACCTGTTTGAAAAGGCAGAAACTATACTCGAAATGGCAAATAAATCAGACGGAGGAATAGGGAATTATTCTAGCAATTCAATACGGAAATGGAATACTTTTATCGATACAGGAATAAAAAACTATGTAATGTTAGATTCAAAAAATTTATCTATTATAAAACAATATATACTTCATGCAAGAAAATTCGGATATTATAAAATTGATTATAGAGAGTTATATTCTCAAATTTATAATTAATTATATGAAGAAAGGGGAAAAGAACATGGATATTAGAATGCTGAATGTTGAAAAAGATTTAATAAAAGTAAATAAGCATATAGAAAGATTGTGTAAATCGGATAGTTTATCAATGCAAAAAGTAATGGATTTTGTATTGTTAAATAGAGGGAAACAACTCCGTCCAATACTTACTATACTATGCTCCAGGCTTAAAAATAAAAATGTGGATGTAACTGAAATAGCAGCTGTTGTTGAAATGTGCCATACTGCATCATTGATTCATGACGATATAATTGATAATGCTGATATGAGAAGAGGACAAGCCTCTGTGCAAACAAAATTTGGAAAAGAAATGGCTGTTTATGCTGGAGATTTTATGATTTTTTCAGCAATTGGAAGAACAAAATTAACTAATAAACTATGGTATAAAAGTATGTTTAATAAGTTAGAATTAATGAGCGATGGGGAAGTTAATCAATATGACCATCTTTACGATCTAAGTATTACAGAAGAGAAATATATAAAAAATATTGTCGGCAAAACATCAGCCTTGTTTGAAATTGCATGCGTTGCAGGAGCTTATGAAGGGAAATGTAATAAAGAGGAAAGAGAAAAAGTAGAACAATTTGCGAGGTGCTTTGGAATAGCTTTCCAAATTAGAGATGATTTAATGGATTTTATTTCAAATAAAGCAATTTCAGAAAAAACTATCCATAACGATTTTCGATCTGGATATTACACTTTGCCAGCTATTTTTACATTTAATAGTGATAAATATGGTGATGAATTAAAAGAAATTGCTTTATCTTTTAAAAATGATGAAGATGAAAATGATACGCTAAATAAGCGAATTCATGATTTGATAATTAATGCTAATGGATTTGAGTATACATATCAAGTTTTCAAAAAATATTTATCAATGAGTATTGATTCACTGGCTTCATTTAAAGAAACTGATTCAGCAAAAAAACTCTTTATGATTTTAGATTATCTAGATAATTCAGTAAATGAATTAATGAGTGAGGTTATATAGATGAATTATGTTGTAATTAAATCAAAGGGTGTGGAGAATCAGAGGACATGCAGTATCAATGACGACATAATAACTGAATATCATGATTTATCCACTCTGTTAAATGCTAGATTATCTGTTTTTGTAAATGAAATACTATATGCTTTAGACAAGACCATTTGTGATGATTACGTGTTAACATATGTTGGCCCAGAACTAATTTATAAGTTTTTATTGGAAGTAAAGAAAACGTCAAAATATTGTGCGAAATTGGAACTCAATAAGAATGAGATTAAGATTAATGGGAAGATAGAGAATTTGCAAGTGTTGATGGAAAAATACAAAATTATTGATCCTATTCAACATGATATTTATAATACATATGATTCGGATTTAGAGCTTTCAGAATATGTCAATCCAAAATATAAAAGAAACATTAATTCAAAAATCTTTATATCAAGAAAAAGTAATATAAACCATCAAATTAATCTCATTATAGATGAAAAATTATATGTTGAAGAAAAAGATAATTTAACTATTCATCTTCATTTCAGTGATATTAATTCTTGTCTAGAGATACTATATAGCGAAGAAGGAAGAAAATATATAAATATAATGATTGGTAGATTATCAAAACTGAACTTGTCGAAGAAAGATGATTTAACATTACAATATATATCTGACGAAAAACCTATTTATTATGTTTCAGATTTACCAGATACAATAGATAAAGGGGAAAGAAGTTATATAGAATTTATATCAATACCTGAGAACTATTATAGAATAGAGTTCATTGGAGATGTGGTTTATGATAACGGATTTTTAATTGGAAACAATAAAGGAAAAATTCTTGTTAAAATATTAGATGAAAATTCAGATGAAATCATGAACTCAGAAATTGAATGTATAGAGCATAAATATGTAGAAGAAATTAGATTGCTACACGATATTGATTTTTTGGTAGTAAATAGAAAACAAAAACTAGATTTATTACTTATTCCAGAGGATGCAGAGGATATAAATTCTATTATATATATTTCTAGTGATAAAAGAAAAGCAGTTTTTAATAATTATAAAGAGATAATCCCTTTAGAGTCAGGAGAGGTTGATATATATATAAAAGCTAAAAAGGTTGAACTTGTAATTCATTTGTTGATAAAAAATCAGCTAAAGGAATTTGGATTTGAGCAAAATTGTTATACTCTTAATAATGGTGATACAATTATTGTGCCTTTAAAACTGTTATCGGATAAAGATGATTGCAGCAATTTGCAATGGAGTTTTGATAATGGTAATATAGCTTATATTTCTCCTTCTATAGAGCATGATTGTTGTAAGGTAACGGCCTCTGCAAACATGACAGGTAATGGAAATTTAAAGTGTTATGATCCTATATCAAAAAGGGCTAAGTATTGTAAAGTAGTTGTGAGTTCTAAACCAAAGTCTCCTATTTTTTCAATCATTATATTATGCGTAATTGTATTGTTGCTATTAATATGTTGTAATATATGATTTTATGCATTTTTAGAGATTTTTTCGGTTTATATTGTCCCGGATGTGGAGGAACCAGAGCTTTAAAGGCATTGCTCGAATTAAATATAATTGAATCAATTTATTATAATCCTATGCTTATCATTTTAATTATTTTAATAGGCACAAATGTTTTATCGGTAATTGGTTTCACAGTTTGGCATAAAGATGTTTATAAATATCAAGAATTAATTAATTGTCTTGCACTATTCTTTTTGATTGTATATACAGTCTTAAGAAATATTTTTTTAGTTTTCTTTAATATAGATTTATTGGGAGATATTAATTTAATTTATTAAAGTTAAGTAATAAATTGCAGAATGATTATAAATTAATGAAAGAGAGCGAAGAATGATGAAAAAAAAGATTGGGATTAAATTCGGATATGCTATATTAGGAAGTATAGTATTTATAGGGGTAATGGTATTTCTTTGGTTTAAGTTTTTCTCGTTACCGGAGGAATATGTTATTTTGAAAGAAGCTAAAGAAAACGTAGAAAAGCTAGATGTAGAAAAGCTAGATGAATATCATTTTGAAGAAGGGAAGCTTACAAATTTGGATCAGTATAGAGCTATACTCTATGTAAGACAACAATTTAAAGATTCAGGAATTATATTTGGATATACCGATTATTCTGATATCAATAATATCGATATCGATAATGATGAACGGATTTCTTCATATTACATAAATTCTAACGGGACATATTCACAAATTATTACAAAGGATTTTAACAATAAAATTACTGACATAAATCGTAATCAAGATAGTATAACGTATTTAAGTCCATATTCGGACAGTATTGATCAAGTAATTTTTTCTAAAGAGTCTGTAGATCGAACTCATTTTGAGATAGAAAACATAGCAGGAGGAGATCATAAGACAATCTATGGTGAAATAAAGGATTTGAATTACTCTACGGAAATATATAATAATTTATTCAAAGAAAAAAATACGTATTTTGAAGATTTTACAAATAAATATATTAAAATTATGTGGAGTGCCGAAGTGAGGAATGAATATATAAGTAGAATTGTATTGTATGCATTTAATGGGAATTATGATGAATTAGAAAAACTGTCTCTAGAGTCAATTGGTTACAACTTTGGTGAGCAACAAAATGTTGATGAAATATCCAACTATAGAGAGAGTATTCCATATGAATTATACATGATGTCCTGTACATATATAAATGAAGATGGTGATGAAAGTGTATCTCCTTTTATAGTGATACAACCTCTTTCTGAATCTAACAAAAAAGAAATTATGAATATTATGTTAAAAATTTTGATTATCCCGAAAAACCCTTGAAATACAAGCAC
>UMLM01003283.1_pt1 | contig 39832 bp, 41 predicted proteins | sample 1966571 | NCBI WGS metagenome assembly UMLM01 (sample SAMEA4836203, study PRJEB28245) | human gut metagenome | biome: gut microbiome; material: fecal sample | place: Denmark | collected 2008 | reverse complement strand
TTAATGAGCTGCAAAGATAGTGCAAATCTATTATTTTTTATATATTTGATGTAGTTTGATTAAGATTCTTTTGAGTATCAAACCATTAAGAAGAACTTGCATGAGAATGGGCAATGGATAAGAAATTGCTAACTTGTTTTGTTACACTATATTCCTCATGCTTTTCAAATAACTCTTTTCTAAGTGCAAAGATACTATTTTTTCTCCAATTATAAGAATCCGTACCCTAAAAACTATCTATGCGATAAAGAAAATGACATAACAGATTCGTAGCCGAGTTCACCAAACCACAGGCAAAGGTAACTCGTGTTCTTTTCGTCCAAGCAAGGTCAAGCCCTGCGGGTGTCGTGGAAAAATCATCCTCGCCCCGTGGGGCTTTCTGTATTTTTCCACACAACCTTGCCTGACGAGAACACGACCTTTTAGAGCCTGTAGTTTGGGAACTCCGGCCCCGAATAGCCGGACTAACAAGAAATATATAATGTTATGTCACAAGCAGTATTAAACAACAGTCAAGCAACAGGTCACACCGACCTGCTATCAGGTATCTTGAAGGTACAAGTGAGAAATGAGGAGAAGATTACGGAACAAGACCGTATCTATTGTCAGAATCAGCAGGACGAGCTTTACAAGACGCTCGACCAGATTGCCTGGTGGTACAACATTTTCAAAAGAGAAGCCGAGAAGTATGAGGGTAAAATCAAACTCAAGCACGAGCCGAACGGTAAGATTACCACAAGCAGCTATGACCTCCACTATCGGTACAATAACGATGAGAAGGATTATACCCATCACGAGTTTACTCCTTTCAAGAACATCAATGAGTTGGTGGATAGCCGTCATAATGCTATCAGAAACTTTATCAACCGCATTATCGGCTATTTCAATAACACTTACAGCGTCTCTGTTGAAGCTCCAAAGATTGATGAGAAGACTCTGCCGATAGACTTCCGACCTGTATATAACACCTATGTAGATGTGGTCATCGAACATCTCGGCGGCAAGAGTTTCCGAGATACTGCCGAGGAAGAACTGATTAAACGATTCCTTGAAACAGTCAGACCATCTAACTGGAGCAAGGTAAAGCCCGAACTGAAGAAGGACAAAATCATCTTCCCCGATATTGTCTCTTGGGACTCTTTCCATTACGAATGTTATAAGGATTATAGGTTCTCATACGAAACAGACCGTAAGGTTAGCCGCTTCTGCGAAGGTATTGCCTTTGGTGCGGACGATGTACTTTGCGGAAGTATCGAGATGATTATCGGTCTTGATACACGCAATGTAGATATATCCAGATGGTACGACCTGACAACAACCAATGCCGTAAGTCTCAAATTTTACGGAAACACCCGCATCGATGTCAAGTTCAAGGACAGTGCTGCGGCAGAGAGTTGTTTCAAGCGACTTCGACTAAATGAAATCAAACTAAGAGACGAGAACTGATGACCACACGATATGTATGACACTCCGTAGGTACTGCCTGCGGGGTGCCTTTCGTTTTTATCCACTTCAATCATTACAGCTATGTATGCCATCATACCACAACAGATACCGCAAGGCAAGCGTGCAGAGATCAACGAGAAGATTCTCTTTGCCATCAACTCCGGTAAGGATATGATTCCTGCGGAGAGTATATACAACTGCTATACGGGTATCGGAGGACTGCACAACCTCAAGCAGTCGGACTTCGCCAGCTACCACGAGTATGCCGAGGCAAAGAAGGAGTTCGAGATGGGACAGTTCTTCACACCGCACGAGGTATGTCGGGATATGGTAGATGTACTCTCTCCCACATCATCAGAGATGATACTCGATATGTGTTGCGGTATGGGTAACTTCTTCAACCATCTGCCGAACCAACACAACGCCTACGGCTTTGACATTGACAGCAAGGCTGTAGCAGTGGCAAGGTATCTCTATCCCGATGCACATATCGAGAAGTGCGACATACAGCAGTACCACTCCGAGCAACGCTTCGATGCCATCATCGGTAATCCTCCGTTCAATCTGAAGTTCGACTTCCGACTATCACAGGAGTACTACATCGACAAAGCATACCATCTGCTCAATCCCGCAGGATTCCTGATGATTATCGTTCCAGCCTCCTTTATGCAGAACGAGTTCTGGGAGAAGAGCCGTGTAGGAAGAGTGAACGAGGACTTCTCCTTCATCGGACAGACAAGGTTGGCACCTCACGCCTTCACATCGGTAGGTGTAGATAACTTCAACACCAAGATAATGGTCTTCCTGCGTCGCTCACAGCATATAGAGATGAATCCCTACAATGCCGAGGAGTTTGTCTCTATGGCTGAACTCAAGGAGCGTGTGAAGAAAGCCCGTGAGATGAAGCACCGCCTGCGTCTTGACCTTATGCGAGAAACCAACCGCATAGACAAGGAGGAGTTGGAACACTTCGAGTACAAGCTCGCCAAGTATATGTACGAGTTGAAGGCTCACGAGAAACTCAACAAGCATATCGACAAGGCTGTTGCTCTTGTTACTAAGTTCCGCAACCAGAAGCCTCCTGAGAATGCCACCAACGAGCAGATGAAGGAGTGGGAACGCAAGAAGCTGACCACTGCCAAAGTGCTGGCCACCATACGCAAGTATATCACCTCGCAGAATGTCGTGCCACGCAAGGAGGTCGCATTGGTAAAGACCTCTTACGGTTTCAAGCTCAAGCAGTATGCACCACGACTGCTTGACAAGGTGGAACATAAGGCTGCAAGCATCAATGACCTTATATTGGATAGTACCGTACTACCTATGCCTGAGATAGCAACCGAAGAGAATCTGCGACAGATACGCATCGCCAAAAGGCTTATCCGCCGTAAGCGTTGGCTCTATGATATACAGAATCAACCCTTCTCCGATATGGAAACAGACGATGCCCTTGCCGAGTATCTCGATAATGCCACCTTCGTAAACAAGGATGGTGAGGTATGCGAGTTCACGCAGTTGCAGAAGCACGATCTGAACCTTGTGCTTCAGAAGCGATATGCTCTGCTCAACTGGCAGCAAGGTTCAGGCAAGACCGCAGCGGTATATCATAGAGCCAAGTATCTGCTCAAATATGGCAAGGTACGCAATGTGGTGATACTTGCCCCTGCCATTGCCACCAATATGACCTGGACTCCGTTCCTTGCCATCAACAAGGAGCGATACAGAGTGATACGCACATACAAGGATCTCGAAGATGTGCCGAGAGGTATCTTCATGCTGCTATCCACCTCTATGGTCGGCAAGCTCAAACGCGACCTTATGCGGTTTGTGAAACTCTCGTCAAGGAAACTATGCCTTGTATTTGATGAGTCGGACGAGATTACCAACCCATCATCACAACGCACAAGGCATATCTTAGCAGTGTTCCGCAGACTCAAATACAAGATTCTCGATACGGGAACAACCACTCGTAACAATATCGCTGAACTATACAGTCAGTTTGAGTTGCTCTATAACAACTCGGTCAATATGACCTGCTGGTGCAGTAGTATCTATCACGAGAATAGAGATAAGGAGATAGAATGTGAAAGGAACCTCCACTATGGAGAACCGTTCCCAGCATTCAGAGGTCATGTACTGTTTAGAGCCTGTCACTGTCCGGGCAAGGCAACGGTATTCGGCATTGAGAAGCAGAATCAGGATGTATATAACAAGGAGGAACTCTTCGACCTCATAGGGAAAACCATCATTACCCGTAAATTCCGAGACTTCGCTGGTGAGAAATACAAGATACGGACACATACCGTAAGCCCGTCAGAGGGAGAACACGAGGTCTATCGTGTCATCATCGAGGAGTTCTGCCGTATCTGTGAACTCTACTACAACAGCACGGGTGATACGAAGAAGGATGCAGGACTGAGGCTTATGCGACAAATCAAACTGCTTATCAAGGCTTGCTCCGTGCCACACCTCATATCGGGATACTACGGCGATGACTATCCGAGCAAGACACGATATATAGAATCATTGATACGCAAGATACCAGGCAAGGTAGCTATCGGCTGTACAACCCTTGCCGCCTTTGACCTCTATGAGAATTATATCCGTGAACGCTTTCCCGACAGACCGATATATGTCGTAAAGGGAGATGTGGCATTCAAGAAACGTCAGAGCATCGTGACGGAGTTCGATTCCACCATCAACGGCATACTGATATGCACGCAGCAGAGCCTGAGCAGTTCGGTAAACATACCTACCTGCAATGATGTGATACTGGAGTCACTGCAATGGAACATACCCAAGATGGAGCAGTTCTACTTCCGCTTCATACGCCTCGACTCCAAGGAGATGAAGGATGTGCATTATGTCACCTACGAGGACTCCGTTGAGCAAAACCTGATGGCATTGGTACTCACCAAGGAGCGTCTTAACGAGTTCATCAAGACAGGCGAAGTGAAGGAACAATCGGAGATCTTCGAGGAGTTCGATATCACCATGTCGGTCATCGACAGCCTGCTGATACGCTCTACGGATAGCGAGGGTAAGATACATATCAGCTGGGGAAGCCAGCGAGTAACAAGTTAAACAGAGAGTCTATGGAAAATATGGATTTAAGCAATGCCGAGGTTGCCGTAACCACGCAGCACATCATGGACGGGAAAGAGTACAAGGACTACTGGGTGCAGATGTCTGACTACAGCGATATGGGAGAATTCCTCTGTGCCTGCTCCGACCTCTTTCCCGAAGAAGAGGATCCGGAGTACAGATATACCAAGTGGGAGAACATACCCGACAGGCTGATAAGCCGTGAGTGGATATGTCCCAACTTCTTCGAGATACGCGATGCCATGGAAAGGCTCGACGAGAACGAAAGGGAGTATTTCGTCACTTGGAGCGAACACTTCGGATATGACATCACAACCGATGATCCGCATATGATGGTATCGCACTATCAGGATATATACGGTAACACCATACAGGAAACCGAAGAGGAACTTGCCGACATCGCTGATGATGCTTTAGTATATACGGGCATATCGGGCAACTTCTGCGATATGCTTCCTCTTCAGTATGAGATATTCGATGATAACTATAACTAAAATAAAGGATATATGGAAATAAGTTTCAAAGGACCGGTAATGCCGATTGACCCATACTCGCAGTTGGCATTTGTGGAGATACTCAACATCATACTCATTGCAAAGCATATTATGGATGTGAACAAGTATCTCATAGCAAGGAATGTAAACCCTCAGTTCGGCTCACTGTCGGGATATTTCCGATGGTCGTTTGCCGATGAGAGGTTCACGCTGTGGCAACGCACGGACTACAATTCCGATATGTGCTTCTCACACCGCATATTGGATATGCCGTTCTGTATGCTTGCTGCAAAGGATAAAGAGAACGATGAGAGAGTATTCAACTAATCATCAATGATTATGGAAACGACAATCAAGGTATCCAACAGAGAGATAGCGATACGAGCCTTCGACCATCTGAGGCACGAAAGAAAGAGCGACTCTGCACTGCGACTGGCCCACCACCTGCTGCACTATGACCGCATATCGCTCGGTATAGGTGAAGTGGATTGGGAGATAGATATGGCTATCCAGAAGTTCGGTGGCAATCCCCGAACAGGATACAGATATACGGCACATTTCAGTTTCAAAGGTGAAACGGAGATGGAGAAAGAGAGATACGAAGAGATATTCAACGGTAAGGAGTAACCGAAGGGCGGCCGCAAGGTCGCTCTTCGCATTTATAGACATATGTACGGGAAACAGAATCCTGCCGTACACAGGTAACGACAAATGAACGAAGCAAAGAAAACACTCACAATGGAGTTCATAGAAAGCATAATGGACGAGAAGTATACCCTCGTGTGGGTGGACTATCGGGAAAGTTTTGATGAGAACCGAGACCTCTTGCAACAATGCCTTGAAAAACAATATTGCGAAGATCTGTGGTCAAAGGTCGAGGAATGGTATGAGGATGCCGAGGAGCAGGCGACACAGGAGATAATCAAGGGGCTGAAGAGCCACTGCATCGACTTCCACGACTTTGAGGAGGAAGAGGTTAAAGCCTTCTTTGAGGAACACGACGATGAGATAAGGGACGAGATACGCGAGCGTGACGACTCCACAACGGTAAACGACCTTATCAAGAACACCAGAGATATTCCTGTACGGGTGGAGATGCTATCCAACTACGACTGCATCAACTCCTGCTGGTTAGAGTCACAAGGTGGCTTCCGATACAATGAGAGTTACTTCGGGGATATGATTGATACCCTTCGCCTCAACCCTGCAAAGGTGAAGAAGGCATTGATGGAGAAAGGCTATACCGTATATGGCAGATTTCCGAACAGAAAGTATCGTGACGGCAAGGAGCAGGTATCCTACGAGGACTTCTGCCAGGAGTTGGAGAACTCCTGCTGCGGAGCTAACCTGCTCACCTACATAGGTCTTGTAAACCTCAGAGACCTTTACGATGCCGACTTCAAAATCAAGGAGGTCATTATCCCCAAAGGTAACACCTGCGGGCTGTTCAGCTCGATGTATGGTGGTGGCAGTCTGATAGAGATGGACCTCAAAAGCGATGTCAGAATCCGACTGGATAAAGCACGCAAGGACGGCTACGGCTTCCGCCTGCGACTTGACAATGAACGCTCCGAGTATGACTGCTCCATCAAGCATGTTTATGGTGTCTGCGACTCCTTCTTTGGTAAGCAGGTAAGCATCGTTTCGGCAAACTAATCAGTATTAACCATAAAAACATCAATGTATGAAGAAGATTGAAGTAAAGGTAAGATACCTCTTCGAGGGTACTTACACTGTAGCGGCAGATGACCGCAATGAAGCACGCACAATGGTAACAAGGGATTGCGGGCTGGTATTGGGTGGTAACATTCACACTACACTTGATGATGACGATGTGGATTGGGAATTCGATGTTCACCCCGATATGCAGATTCTATCCTACACAGAGAAAGAGAACGAAACAAAGCGTCTGAAGATGGACTTCTCCGACAGGATAGAGACACTCCGTAAGGACATCATTGATGCCATAAGGCAGTTGCTCTACTCGCACGGGCTGACAGAAATAACCTTTCCCGAAGAGCAGTATGATCCTGTTTGGGTAATATGGTTCAATTGGGACGGAGACCCATACGAGTGCAAAGTAATGGGTGTCAAGGTAACGGACAATAGCATGACGGTAATTGCTCACGACAAGATTGGCAACAATGAGGTGACTTGTTCCACACCCTTTGAACTCGGAGCAAAGAACATCGACTGGCTATATGAGATATACGATGCCATATGGCAACAGTTGGAAGAGAACAGAGATAATAACGCTTAATGATTACGACTATGAGATTAGACCCTGTAAATGCAGTATCGAGTTTCCACTACTATATGTGGAATGCTTGGAGCGAGGAAGAGTGCAAGATTACCTTCGGAGGTGCTTATAAGCACTTCTGGGAGAAGTGGAACTCCCTTGCAAGCAAATCTATCTTCGGAGCAGCAGAACGATTCTATGCCGAACTGTCGGACAACAATCGTGAACTGCTTGTCAATCGTGCTGTGGCACTCTATGACGGCAAGGCCACAAGAGAGGAGCCACACGATGAAGATGTATATGTTTGTGATGCTTGCGGTTCAAGAAAAATTGAGATTCAGGTTTGGGTAAATGCCAATACCAATGAGTATCTAAGTGATGTAGATGATGACGATACGGACTGCAAATGGTGTGCAGACTGTGAACAGAGTCAGAATTTCTGCACATTGAGCGACTACAAGCAGCGTATGCAAGACTGGTGGAAAGACCTTGACTTTATCACATTGGAAAGCATAACAAGCTTGCGTGAAGCTGACTACTCCTCGGAAGATGGTTCACAATCCTTTATTGACGCTTGCAACGATTGGTGGAACGGTCATGACTATGATACCCAGAGAGAACTCTATTTCAAATCACAATCTTAATACTTACTGCTATGCCTGAGAATGAAATCATCGAAAGAATATGTGGCTCGTGTAACTGCGATGAGGCGACAGCAAAAGAGTATCTGAATGATGAGATACGTCACCTCAGAGAACTGCAAGAGGTAAACGACCTGCAAGAGAGTGACATTGAACTCTCTTGCAGTGGTCTCGGCATCGAGGCCGAGTGTATGGAGTATTTCACAATGGTATTAACCTACTAACATCTACTACTATGGCTTACTTTAAGAATATACATTCATTGGCAGAACTCAAGAAGGAGTACCGCCGATTGGCATTGGAGAATCACCCCGACAAAGGTGGCAGTACAGAAGTGATGCAGCAGATCAATGTGGAGTTTGAACGGCTCCACGAGATTTGGAAGAACGATACCACCATATCGGCAAATGCATCCGGCTATGAGAATGACTACGCTGGAGCATCGGCAAAGGAGTATGCCGACTTCGTATATAACGAGTATCGTTGGAAAGGTCGCAACTATCAAGGACAGCATACTCCTGAGATTGTGGAGTTAGTGCGTAACTGGATGAAGGAGACCTATCCCAAGTATAAGTTCTCGGTATCAAGGCACCACTATAACTCTATCCATATCTACCTTATCAAAGCAGACTTCGAGGCATTCAAGAAGGATAAAGGCGTTGTGTTCCACCACGATGTGAACCACTATAACATTGATGGAGACCAAACGCTCACCGATAGAGCCAAAGAGGTGATGAAGAATGTCTGCGACTTTGTGATGTCATACAACTTTGATGACAGCGATCCGATGACCGACTACTTCTGCACTAACTTCTATCTTACATTAGGAGTCGGCACCTACAAGAAGCCATACAAGGTAGAACTGCCTAGATTGGATTGCAAAGGCAAGAAGCCCGATGTGTTCAAGCACCCCGAAGGTGCTGCACACAAGGCAATACGCCAGGCATTGGGCGGTGCCTATTTCAGCTTCTACAACAGCCAGCGACTGCAAGGCAAAATGGTACTCGGAGAGGATTCCTACGGACATAGCGGCGACAAATACTTCTGGCCACTCTCATACTCCAGTGCCAAGACCGCCCAAAAGCGAATGGATAAGTTGGAGCAAGCTGGTATCCGCTGCAAACTCACAGGCTACAATGGTGGGTGCATCGAGTTCCTCGGCTACACTCCCGAAACGGAAGCTTTACTCGAACAGGAACGTCAGGAGGTTATCGTTGCTCATCAAGCGTGGCAGGCAAAGCAGGTGCAGACGGCGTAAAAAGAGAAGTCGGTTGTCCTGAGATTTTACTCTGGGCAACCGACTTTAATAGTTTAGCTATAATCAGTATCGTATTTCTTTCAAATCTACCAAATCATTATACAATCTCGTGTGCATCTGTTTAGTAATTTCTCGATATGATTTCTGTTTCTCTTTTGGGAGCATCAGTGCTATTTGTTCACGCACTTCTCGCCAATTTGATAGAGCTGTTTCGTAGTAACGAAGCATCTCTGCTATCTTGTCAAAATCAAAGCGTCCATCGGTACGTTCACGAGCAAAGTCATAATCTTTCTCTGCCCAGCCGGAAACCATCTCTTCGACAACCGTATCATTTGTTCGAGCCTTGAAGTAAGATAGTAGCTTCTCGAACTTCTTGGCAGAGATGGTTTTTGCATCACTACTAAATGGCTTCCAATCGTAAGACCAATAGATATCCCGTTCTATCTCAAGTTCTGCAAGGCGGTTCTTTGACCAAATCTCGAATGTGCCGTTCAAGTCCATTGATAGTGCTGAATATCCGGCGGCGGCATAGGTATAGAAGTACATAAGACCGTTTACGGCATTATTCAAATCAAACCACTCCGTAAACTCACGATAGTAAAGAACCCTCAACTGTACATCCCAATTGCTATCCTCATCATAGTCATCAATAAACTCTATAAGGCGGTAATAGGCATAGACAGCTTTGTAATGTTCGAGGATTGATTCCACATAACTTGCGGTATTCAACTCCGGCTGATTACCGGCATTGTAGATATTGATAAGTTCGCCTATTGCATTGGCGGCAGCATCAACAGAGCCTATCTTACGACCAAGGCGAGTGTTATACTCCTCAACACTCTCGTTCATCGCCAACATCCAAGCCCAATCATCATCTGCGGTCTCTATAAGCTGAACCATCTGCATCATTCGGTTCATCAGCCAATATGCGTGAGGATCCTGCGACTGGAACTCTGTATCGTCCGAGAACCAGAAGTTGCCTACGCTATCGGCAACGGCCAACATCTCCTGCTTCTTTTGCTCAATAGCTGTAGCATTGGCAGTATAATCACTGCCAACGCTATCAACCATCGAGGATGTCTCCATTCCGTTGCCATTTGCAGGGTTCGTACAGCAAGAGGCAAGGAGAAGAGTAGTTACAATTGTGTGTATGAGACATTTCATTGTATCAGCACTATTTCTTTGAAACTACATTACCTTGCGTATCTACCAAATACCAATCGAAACTTTCAGGGTCTTGCACCTCAAACAAATCCTTCGAGAGCATGTTGATGTCCGAATAGAGAGCGAGAGTAATCGGCTTGCCTGTGATACGATTCATAATACCATAGCGGTTCATTATCTCGTATTTGGCATAATCAGCAAAGGCATATTGAATATCGCCACACTCGTTGTAACCAATCGGATAATTGAGATAGTATGTACCATCAAACATGAATGGCTGAACTATATTACCATCAAAATCCACCTGCCACTTCCTGCCACCTTTGGTGAGGATAAAGCCATCAGACAACACATCTACATAACCATATTCTGCCGAATAAATAACATTGCCTCTTGAATCAAGAACACCGTGTTTACTGTTATCAACAATGATTCTGTAACCACTTTCGTGAGGAGCCCAGATTTCATCGTATGCAGGTTCAACAACCCACTTTCCGGTAGTGTCAATCAAGCCCAAGTCACCATCTTTATTCGTCATTATACAATATCCATCGTGGAATAGGTATCCAAAGTTCCACATACGACATTTGTCGGAATACTCGAATTGGAATGGAATCACAACTTCATTCTTAGCATTGATAAAGCCTATTTTACCATCTTTCATTACAGCTGCAAGACCTTCTGAGAACACCCATGCCTTATGATAGTTGTTAGCCTCTGCATCGATCACAATTTCTCCATTCTTGATATTTATATAGCCACGCTTGTTTGGGATGGCATATACAGTCAATGAGTCATTGGCCGGACTATCAGCAACCCAATTCACTTTCGGCGTTGTATATTTGCCTGTACAGTAGTTATATACACGAACCTTATCGTCCCGGAAACCGTGAACCTCTACATTCTTTGACAGATAATTGTCTTTCCAATACCATCTGCCATACTCGCTATCATAGTAAGCATAAGCAATAAGTGCCACAAAACCTACCGGTATCAGAATGAAGATTGTTGTAATTGAGCGGCGTACCCATTTTGAGCGCTTCTTCCACCAGTTACGAATTGTGCGCCACGCAAGGCGACCAGCAGCAACCAAAGCCGTGAGAATCAAGGCTACTACTCCAAGTAGCGCTTGAAAAATTTGAGTCAGTCGTTTCATCGTTGTTCTGTTTAATATGTTCTTTTTGCCAATACCTTAAGACGTTCTACCTCTTGCTCATCATACTCAAGCATACCTTTCTGCCCAAAGTAATCGTACATTCCCCAAAGTGCATTGGCATATTTGGGAATAAGCATACCATATGCGTCAGCCTTGTAGTAACAATCGATAGCCTTCTGAATATAGGAGAAGTCCTCACATTCACCATACTTCATGACATACGATTCTCCAAGTAACAGATTAAAGAACGGATATTTCTCCGCTATGCGAGTCAGGCACTCTTCTTGACCTGTTTTATCTTTAGCTTCATCATAGTATATTGCTTGAAATATTACAGCTAGTTCACTTCCTTCATCTTCTGCCTCACGAAAAATATTCATTGCCACAGTCGCCTCATCCATCGTAAAGGCTCTTTTTGCCGCATCAATAGCTTTAGCTTCAGCGGGAGCCGATTGTTTGAGTCGTTCCAATTTCGCTTCAACTTCCTCATTGAAGGATGGTGAATCCATAATCTCAAAAAGCAATCTGAAAGGATGCCCTTCATCAAATAGTTCTACAACATCCTCAATATCTCCACCTGTCTTTTGGCTGTAGGTAGCATACATACAAATCATGTTGAGCCAGCTTTTTTCAACACCATCGCCATCACGATAGCATAATGCCAATGAATTGTATGCCTCCACATCACCTTGTCTTGCCTGTTGAATTAGATTCTGTACTCTCTGATCAACCGTACGAGTCTTTATTTCTACATTAGGACTTTCCAAGTCCATAACACTATCATTGCACGATGTATGGAATACCAATAATGAAACCATACAGAGTATAGTAAATAGTCTATTCATATCTGTCGGATTAGAGGTTCGTATCACTTATCATCTTCATCGAAGAAATTCTCGTTGGCTTCTGCTGCACTGAAATCAGGTCTAGCCATACAACAATATAGACGTTCACGGCTTCTGTTCACTCGGTCTGTCATCATATGAGTTCCGGCAGATGTCGTCTCAAAGTTCATTACATTGGTGATGGAGATTGTTGCAGCAACAGCCTCTACATCCTGATTAGCACCAATATAGGCAAATACCCAACCTTTGACTTTGAGTTCATCGACCAGAGCCTTGATAGCTTTACCACTGTACTCCTTTGAGGAGTTCTCGTAACCGTCAGTTACGACCGTTACAAGCACCTTGTCATCCTCGGCAACTTTCTTACGAAGCGCATTCAGCGAAATACCCATTGCATCGTACAATGCGGTGCAGCAATCTGGCTGATAGGTTTCTGCCGTAAGTTCTTTGATCTCATCCACAGGAACACACTCATAGACGGTCTTTACATCATCGTTAAAGGTTACAAGGCTCACATAATGCTCCTGGTCATCGTGCTTCTTTTGAGCCGAACGAATGGTTTGGATTGTTTCATTTACGCTGTCAATTGCCTCTTTTTTGATGCTCTGCATAGAGCCACTCTCATCAATGATAATGAGATTGAAAATTCTTGTTTTCATAGATATATTCTGTTTATTCGTTAATGTTTTATGTTTTTTATTCCTCAACTCTTTCAGATAATTAGCGACATCTTTTATCGGGCGGAATGGTTCTACAATGACCAGATTAGTATCAATGATTGCGTATACTTCTTCTTCGTCATTGTCCTCCATCCCAAATCCATCGCTATCGGCCAAATATCGTCCATCTGGATACAACATCCAAGATATAGCACAAAGTCCGTCCTTAAATCCGTCCCATCGATTGATTCCTGCATAGCGTATAGCTTTTGCACGTGCATTGCCAATACCATTCTCGCACAACTTAACTATCGCGTCATAGTCAATATCATCGTCATTCACCAACAACTCGCCATCTGTAGTTGAAAGTTTGCGAATCTTACCGGTTAAAGTATTGGCTACATGCAATTCATAATTCCGCCAACCTTCGCCAAAGAAAAAAGCCATTCTATCACCTGCAAGAATGCCTTTTCGGTCTTTTAATTCTGGATAACCATACACGAATACATCGTTATCCCGCTGCTCAAATCTAATAGTTTCTTGTTCCATCATATTTTTCACTTTACTTGTTTTATGATATGAGATTTGATCATGTTGAATTCTATCGTGAGAGAAATAAAAATCCGTCAAATTTTCAATAAGGTTTTTGACGGATTTTTAAGTATGCAAACTCGGGCGTATTTATGGACGACAATAATTCAATTCATCCCAAAACTCTTTAGGCAACCATACATTATTTAACAAAGAAGCATCTCTAAACATTGGAGCAATTTGCGAAATTCGCCAACCTCCTAATCCGCAACCAATGCGAGTTACCAAGAAATGCTGTTCTGGATGTCCCATTGCGTATTTTGCAAATCTGTCAACAGCAGCTTTCACATCAGTTAATCCTACTCCAGCAGTTGCTATTGCGTATGATCTTCCTTGAGGACCTTCTCCTTGTCCGAATACTGCTCCGAAATTCTCTAATGCGAAAGCAGCTGCTCCTTCCCAATGTCTGCCGGAACGACGACAGCCAAATACAAAAATCTCATTCTCTTTTAAAGATGTTATAAAATCAGGGGTTATACGATTTTCCATAGCTGTGTATTTTAGTGTTTCTTTAATGCATCTGCTGCCCAACGAAGATACATTGCTGCCTTATCATCAGCATCTGAAGCGTATCTTAATTGTGTCTTATACTTATCAATCGCATCTTCTGCATATCGAGTTTGAGTCTTGGCACGATCTATATCTCCACGTTTTGTATAATAAGCCGCTTCTCTCTGATAACCTTCTGCCTTTTTAAGATAATAGGAAGCTTCCCTTCGGTAACCTTCAGCCTTCTTTTGGTAATATTCAGCTTCACGTTGGTAACTCTGTGCTTTCTTAATATAATAATCACTTTGGGCAAAGCTGGTCGTTACAAAGCCCAATAACATTGCGATAAGTAATAGTGTTTTTCTCATAACAATCAGTTTTCCATTTAGAGAATAACCATTGCCAATTTCTATCATTGACAATGGTTATTAACTAAATACTTATCATAGATTCAAGAATCTCATCTCTGATTTTACAACCAACAGATGTATATTTATGTCCCTCTACTAAATCTGATATGAAATTATCAAAATCATCTATTGGCTTTATTTTATTGTATATAATCAACTGGATCAAGTTATCTAATTTATCAATATCCCTTGCGATTTTAGCATTAATACAACTCTCATCATAGGTGAAACTGTGAAATAAATTGTAAATTTCAAGATTAGAACTAATTACATTATATGTTCCTATCAGTGCAATTTGTTTCATTTTTTCATCTTCCAATTGTTTAATTTTTTCGGTCTTTTCTGATGGAGTCCAATCTCCGACATAAGTTTCACCGATATCGTGAACTAACAGCATTTTTAGTATTTTTTCTTTTTTGTATTCTGGTTCCTCCTCAATCTGATCAGGAAGATGTAAGTATGCTAATAATAATGCTCCATACATATGAGATGCTATAGATTCGGGACACATTACATTTCTGTTAACCCAACCTTTTCTTGGTTTAAGTTTTAATTGATATATTTCTTCTATAAAATGAGTTATGCTAAATTGTTCTCGCTTTTCAAATTGTTCTTTTACGAATAATATATATGTATTTAGATCTTTTGATAAATTCAAAGACTGGTTTTCTATTTGTTCTATCACATTTAATAAAGAATCTATCATTTGAGGATCCGCTTTTTTATTCGCTTGTCTATGTTGAATTAAACTACATAACGTATATAATTCCACTTGAAATAAAGGATATATATTATCTGTATCTAGTGCTTTTTTAATTTTTGTATATAATCGTTGGAATGTTTTAGAACAATCACACTGACCGTCATCTTCATTATTTAATGTATCTGGTTGTGATGGAGAAAAAACAATATCTTCATAATACTCTAAATGGAAACCTCTATTGAGAGTATCAAAGTATTTATTATTAAGCAATTGGGCGATATATCGATCTGAGGTGTCTGTATCTCCTAGACATATTAAACTTATACAAATTGTTCTATAATATAACAAATACTGCTTGCAAGTATAATCTATTTTATTTGAAGACATTGTTAAAAGTCTTTTGTCTAATTCAGACTTCACTACCTGCTCATTTTGTTTCAAGAACAAATGTGCATCTTTCTTAATTCTTTCATTATGGAATCTACCTAACAAATAGCAGAAATGAGTTTTGGCTGTAACGCTCGATTCCCAAAATCGTTCTATAATAAATCTATAAGCTTCTTGTTGTGATTCTATACTTTCATTGATTATATCTTTGCAGAAAGCATTAATTTCAAACGGATAGACATAATTAAATGTATTATAATCCTCATTCAAATCCTTTTTTTGATTAATGATGAGTTTATTAGCTAAATATGCAGCTGCAAGATAATCTCTTAATGAGTCACTTTTTTGCACTTTCCACCATTCTCTCGTATTTTTTTCATCCTTTGTAATTCTATTAGGATGATTAAACATTTTAAATGCAATTTCAGAAATTGATTTTATATTTAAATTGCATGAGGATAAATAAATTTCATAATAGGCACCCAAATTTTTTGCTGTTTTATAGTTTATCGCATTTTGAAAACCTTTTGAGAATAAAAACAAATGAAACATATCTAAATGTTTAACCCCTAACAAAGATATCTTTTTGAATATATATTCTGTTAGTTTATTAGCATCTGAAACTTTTACTTGTGTTAATTCTTCTATTTTTGCAAAGGTGCGTATAAATTGTTTCCCGGCATCCGAATTTGAACTAATTTTCCCGAAAGAAATATCTATAATCGTATCATTAATCAAAACAGACGGATCCTCTTTTTTAGATTGAACACAATGCTTATTGATACAATTTCTTAATCCAATAATTTGGCAATTAATTGGCAAATCTTCAATTAAAGAATTGAGGGTCGTATCTAAGTCAACTTTAGTGTTATTAAATTCGTCACAGCCATCAATAATTAACACTACATCAATATTTGTAAATTGTTTAATATGATAGAATAGTTCCGAAATGTCATTTTTCAATAGTTTCCCTCCTTGTTTTGAAAACAACAGGGTAGAATCTTGGTAAATCTTCTTATTGTAATAATGTAAACTAATATAAATTGGTAATTTAGAAAATTCTTTACATTTATATTTATAGTACAAGTATTGATATAATATTGTTAAGAATTCACTCTTACCACACCCTGCGATACTGCTTATTGACAAATGCGTTCGACTTTTTGTGTTTAGTAAAACATTTTCAATTTGCTCAAAAATAGAAACATCTTCCTTTAAAATGACAAATTCTTCACCTTTTACAATTTTGGCAATTAATCCAAACATTGTTGAATAATAAGGTAAAAGTATCTTTAAGGTTTTACTATCAAATGCCATACATTTTTTCAAATAATTTTCAACAGAAAATTGATGAAATTTATCAATAGGATCCGCAGGATCTGATGTGTTTTTTACTTGTTCCTTTTTTGCAACAAGGTTGGTTAAATAATTAGGATTTGACATAGCACATTAATTTATCATTTCTTTAAACACGATTTCTATGAACTGGGATTTTGCTACTATAAATTCACTCATAGCATTTTCATCTGATAGTTCATTCTCTTGTAGATTCTCAATCGCTTGCTCCAATTTTATTGTTTTTTCATTTAAATCTTTAGAAGTTGACAATAATGGTTCTGCTTCAATAATAAATGAATTTATATAATATTGTAACCATGACAACCGTATTTTAGCGCGATTCAAATAAATGGCATTTTGATCTTCATTATATTGGGCAATGCATTCTAATAATTGAAAAATAATTTCATTAATTTTATTCTGATACTCTTTGCAAGTACCATATTTCAATTGTTGTATCACATTTGCTCTTTCATAATTTGTTGCAGCTTTTGATATCATATAGAATATATAAATATTAAGAGTAGATAATATTGGAGTAATAACTCCATTTATGTAACTTCCAAAATCTCCCCAATCAGAGATACTACAGGACAGAGAAGTCCTCCAAAATGTCAAAATAAATATTAGAACACTTAAGATTATTAAAATAGAACAGACTCCTAATATTATTGCGAATGTTAAATTCTTCTTTTTCATCATTCTTTGTCTTTAATTATCTTTCCAAACACATCATAAATACCATCTTTTGCATGGAGTTTATAATCCATTTCGATATGGTATGATTTATCTTGTTCTACTTCAAACTCAAAAGGAGTTGAGATGATTCCTGATGGAGCATATGCAGTAAGTTTATGCTTGCCAGGTGAAGTCTTACGCTTCAATGTATATCCCTTGATGAAGTTACCAGTACCAATCTCCTTGTCATCAAGAAGCAATTTGTATGAACCATCAAAATATGGAAGTTTATGTTTTTTCTTATCGAGATGAATTTCCAATTCAACAGATGTCTCTAAAAGTTTTTGTTGAGTATATATTGCAAATCCCCGTCTCAACCATTGGGCGAATTGAAGTGCGGGGCATAGTTGCCGCGCTTCTCCACTGTCTTCATTTAATGATAATGCTGATTGCTGAACATTTTTAGAGGCAATCGTATTGCCTGGTTCCAACTTTCCTAATCGTTCCACTCGCTTTACTACCTCTTCTGAGAGTAAACGGCGTGCTGGTCGGGAGTAATTTCCGACAAAAGACAATGCTAAATATTGATTGTCAACCCGAATATTTTGCGATTGTAGTTGTTGCATACCCCATTGAACAACATCATAATTATATCGAATACACGCAGCATGGAGTAATGCTCTTTGTAATGTAGATGCTCCTACATATTTAACAGCCACATCATCGGCATCGTATTCCATTTGTTTGGCAAGTCGAGAATATGCTTTGTTAATGCGATTACAAATCCATATAGCAAAATAGGTAAACAGCAATAATTGCAACTTCATCTGTGTCTCCCAAGTTCCTTGTTTCTTTAATTCTTTAATTGAAACAAAGGATTGAGAGAACTGTCCGATTGTATAGACTGATATTGAGTTTCTCATCTCTTCTTGAGCATAATGCCCAAATTCGTGATATAGCATTGCTCGTATCTCGTCATCATCCATTTGTGTCAAGAATCCCAAACCGACCACAAGATTCCTATTTGGTTCAAAGAGTATATTTCGCAATTGTGGCTGAATGAATACCGCAGCAGTCGCATCGGGACAAATATAAACTTTACGTATAGGCGACAAATTCAGAGATGTTGTAACCTCGTTTATAATAGCGAACAGTGCAGGATATTCCTGTTCTGTTATTGGTCGGAATGTCTTAGGCAAAGAGGTCTTGAAACGAAATGATTTTACCATTTCCCATAGCAATAAACCTCCGGCCAAAGATATAATCGTAAGTTGAACCGGTAGTTCATGGTCATTATGATAACGGATTACATAGTATCCAAACCATAAAGAAGCCAAAGCAACCATTACAAAACAACAACAGCCGATTATGTAAATCATAACCGACTTATTGATACTTTGCTTTAATTCTTCGACTTTACGATTCATTATTCATCATCTTCTTCTATTTCCTCATCTGCTGTTTCATCAGCATTACTATCACCTAAGAATCCAGCCATAGCTAATGGCTCATACATTGGTCGTATTGAAGCTGCTGCTACATTATTCCATGAAGGGAGTGAGATAACATTGTCCGCTGGAAACTCATCAAGAGCCTTACGAGATACATTTAAAATCTCAAGCGTATCAATATCCATAGCCGCATCAACCATTGCCGATTCTTTATCTGAAAGCATACCTTCAAGATATGCAGCTAATTCCTCATCTGATATTTTATTGAACTGTTTCATAAGCCTCAACTTTTTCATTAAACAATGTTGTTGCTCGTAAAGCAACCATAAAACACTCTTCAAAGACTGCATCTGACATGTTGAACAATACAGCCTTACGCTCCTTCGAGTTTGCTTTACCATCAAGCACTCGACCTAGCAGTTCGAAGTTACTTATTTGAGTTGTATTATTTTCCATATCCTATTGCAACCATCTGTTTCTGTAAACCCTTTCTCACCCGATTATAACGAGTGTAAACATATCCGGCAAATTGAGCATCAGTTTTAGCATCTGTGCTTAAACATTCATCTTTTGCCATTAAAACTTTTGCCTCATCAAGGATATCTCCAGGCTTCTCCCCATCTATAAGAATGCGTTGGACTAAGAATCTATCAAAAGGCTGTAATCTTCTAATAATCTTATTGAGATCTTCCATGAAGAAAGCGTCTGCATTATTATCATCTTGTAAATTCTTAACAAGTGCAATGTTTTCATCCAATGGCAATAGTTCCTTGTCTCGCTTATGCTGGAAATATCGAGACGCTATAATTGTTACATATGAATTTAACGAGCAAGTATATTTGAATATCCTTAACTTGTGCCAATCGTCAGCCGAGAGAAACTCATAGAATTCCCCTATAAGTTCCTCCGGAGTATGTTTATACTGACAAAAGTACTGCCCGATGTATATCAGCATCGGCTTGCACCGCACAAAGAAGAAATCCTTTATTGTGCGATGGTCGCCAATGATGAGATTATTTACAATCTGTTGATCTGTCATGCGAATTATGCCTTTGAAACGAAGTTGTTAATCTCATTGTAAAGAGCATTAACAGTATTATGTTGCTTTACAAGTAGTGTTAGGACTATTATACCTATCACAATCGATATAAGTGTACCAAAATCACTTCCCGAAAACGCCATTACATATGAAAGAATGATGTTTATTATTTGGATAAAAAGATATGTGCCACCTGACAATACTTTTGATTTTCCATGTCTTTCAAGATAGTTTGCTTCACGGTTTAACCATTTATATGCCCAAATAATACCATATATACCGAATGTAATAATCGACAAACCAAGTGTGCCCCAAAAACCTCTTGTGTGTTTACCGTCTTCAACACAAGATATATTTGTTTCCTTTGCCATAGCCCATTGAACGACTATGCCATATATACCCAATGTTAAAAGACTTAGAAGATAAATCTTCCAAACTTTTCTTTCAAAAGGGAGGAACTGTACTTGATTGTTTTGTACTTGTCTAAAGAAATAATCTTCGCGAATAATCTCTCCGTACTCATTAATTCTAAATTTTTCTGCCATAATATTTAAGTTTTAAGTTAGATTAATCTGCCAATTTTGAATGAAAATCGTATCTAATGTTCAAGTAAACCATAAGAAGAACAACGCCAACAATTACAACTGGCACTGTTGCTAACGCAAATGGAACATTGAAACACAAATAATCGTACAGTCCATGAATTGTAGCGGGTACTAATATCGATAAGGAATATAGTGCAACTCTAAATCTTGGATATAAAAATGCGAATGCCAGAAAATATGAAGCGATACCACACCATATTGCATGTAAGAATGGTAAACTTGTCAAACGAGCAATATTGGAAAGATATGAGAAAACATAAGCTTCTGATATTTCATTTTCTAAAAGCATTTGGAAGTTGGGACCTAGCTGATAATTAACTCCCTCATAAACGCCAAATGCAATGCCTGACATCAGTCCATAAAACACTGCGGTCTGCGGTTTAATTACATTCTTTGAAAAATATAAAATCAGAAATACTGGTAAAACTTTTACGAACTCTTCAACAACACCAATTCCTAAAATACACGATACTAATGATATAAACACATTGCCTGTATCGTATAACCCTTCAAATGGATTAATCGCTCCAACATTAAATACAAAGAATATTAGAGTCGTTAGAATTTGAGTCGCAAAGAATAGAAATATGGTCGTTTTTAATTTTACTTGTTCGGTTTTGAATAGGTAATAAAAGAACAATCCCCATATAATGGAGAAATATAAAGCTATGCAATAAAATAGAATATACGCATTTAGGAATGGCGCTATAGCAATCAAACCTGACAGAGTTAGCCCCACCAAGGATAAGGTAAAAAGCTGTCTATCTTTCTTCCATGGCTCTTTTGTAAAAATAGTAGAAGGAAGTATCAACTCTTGGCCAATCTCCTTAATCTGAGAGAATATGTTTCCCTTGTGTTCTATGGATACTTTTTTCCCGTGTCTCTTTAAAAAGAAATCTACGGTTCTGAAACTATCTGGATATTCAATATTATAGGCATAATCTCTCTTAAGAATAAGTCCGGAATGAACAAATTCGGCAATCTCATCTATATTAAAAGGTCCAAGGATAGTATCCTCTTTCATTACTTCATATTGTTCCATATTTTTTGCCAATAATTATTTCTTAAATAAATCCATTTCTATTTCTCCAGCTAAAGCCAGCTCATATGCAAATAACCAAGAAAGAACTCTACCCACTACTGATGCCGCTGATCCTGCTCCCATATCAAGATATAGGTTATTTGCAGAATCTGTTCTAAACCGATGATGTATAAAACCAAGTCTATTTATTATCTCATCTGTATCAACGGGATAAACGCGAATTGTAGATGAGGATGAAGCGAATTCTTGTTGCAGACTAATTAAGTGATTGTGGTTATATACTACCATTACAGTATATGTAAGACGCTCATTGAACTTGGTTTCATAGAAACCAGGAGTCAACTCTCCAACCCAATACAAACGACCATCATCAAGCTTATCAAGTGTAAAATGAGGGAAAGCCCTAGACATAGCAATCTTTTCCATCTCAAGCAACTCTGTATCTATTTCATACCAATGCATAATTGACGCTATCTTTATGTGGTTCATCATATTTTAATGCAAACTTCCCTTTATGAATACAAAAATTCGATTTACCAGTAGCATCCTTAGGATCTAACGTGATTTCCCCATTATTTGTAAAATAGATTTTTCGACCTTCCTTTAATGCTATTGCCAATTTTTGACGTTCTGTGATTTCCGTGAAATTAATCCAGTCTTGTCGTAAAAGTTTTGACTCTGCATCGGGTACATTTAAGTTCTTTATCATCAAATTGCCTAAATCCAAAATGGAATAAGTAGATAATGGTATAGGAAGATAAAACTCCAAAATTCGCCTCTTTGTGTTTGAAAATATTCTTTTAATGTAGCTTTTTTGAATTGCAAGTTTAATGTTATATTCCCAAAAGTAGAAACTATTAAAAAGTTCTTTTAGATCGCTAATAGAATATAATCGATTTAATTTCTTAATATTTTCATAAATGTTACATATAATCAACTTTCCATCTTGCCCCCAGAAAGAGTCCTCAATATTATTCTTATCAAAAACTACATTCTCATTACCTGAAAAACAGAATAATTGTGCAAGTTTTCTAACGATATCTTTAGCTATTGAGTATGTATGTCCCCATTGCTGGTCTTTCATGTAATAAACAGACAATAATGGATTTCTCATTAAATCCACATTCTCGGACTTTCTAGGTTGTATAAATACTTTATATAAATTATACCTTAAACTATCTGTTCCATATGTATCTCCACTGCGGTGGGCATTTGTTACTCCCCATGGTCGCATCGTGTTATATGGCCAAACGACATGAGAATCATCAAAACCAAAACAAATAGCTCGATATGTAGATGTAACAAACCCACGATAATAAACATTCCATTCATGAGCTATTTTGACAACTCCCATATTGTCGTTAGTACGACCTAACGCATATAAAGACGATGGAGAAGGATTCAATAAATAAGAAGCAAATTCCTTTTGTTCTTTATCTAATAATACGATGCATAATATTTCATTTGTACTAAATGACACATCATCATTTAGAAAACGAGGAAATATCTTAGCTCCCTCAACTAATCCAACGACAAATCCAGATGGGAGGATATAATATGTCGGTTCACAGACCCCTATAATATGAATATGTTGTAATTCTTTTATATATTCGGCATTTACAGAATAAGGGCATTTCTTTTTAAACGTGCCTATTTTTGATTCTATATTTTCTAATACTTCCTTGCTGGCATCGAAAATATGTTCATTCTCTACATCGTTTTTTATAAATTGTTCTCCCATCTTTTAATATTCAATTTTTTAATCCAGTCTTGATTCTAGTTCTCTATAACTTGTATAGACACATGCTAATATTTCCTTACCATCTTTACCAATAGCCCCAAATGTAACATCGCCATCACGATTTACTACCACTGCATAGTTCTTACTACCAAAGCTCCTAATTTCATCATATAATTTTGATATTTCTTCACCATTGATATTTACAAGAACTTCACCTCCATTTCTTTCAGCTAAAGCTACATTATTCGGCATTCCTGAGATATAACTATCTTTTCCAAAGCCACTTAACTTTGAGTATTTTAAAGGAACTAATATGTTATTAGATTTATCTATAACGCCCCATTTGCCATTTTTCGCTACTCTTTCAATACCTTTATAGAAGTCATAATCTGTATCATCATATTCAATAGGAATAATTACTTCACCAGTATTATCTACATACCCATATAAACCATTAAGCTCAACTCTAGCAAGGCCGTCACAGAATCCTCTAATATCATCATATTTACATTCTACAACTTCCTCAAAATCTTTATTCATATACCCGTCCTTACCGTCTCTAGAAACACGGGCCATACCATAATCATCTTCATCCCAATAGCCAATATAATCGTATAGAGGGCATTGTTCTTCACCCTGACGATTTATATAGCATTCTAAATCATCAATATATGCTTTTGCAAAACCATCATCAGAAAAGTCCAAAACATTTGTATAGTTCAAATGTTTCTTTATACTTCCTTCAGTATTTATTACCGCATATTTTCCATTTAATCTTGCAACTGAAACACCATATTCAAATTGGTTAATTTCTTGATAGATGCATGGTACTACTTCTTCGTATCTGCTATTAATCATTCCGTAGAAATCATCTCCGTCAACCTCCATCTCAACCAATGCCAACCCTGATGCCCCGTGTTCTCCAAAATCTCCTATATGATTATACTTGGCAAATGCGATTAATTTATTTTGCTCTAATTTAGCCTCGTTGTTTTGTGTTTGTTTATAGTATAATAAACCACCCAATATAGCCACAGCGATTATAGATATAAAACCATACAATATAGTTTTCCCTGTCTTCCTTGGTTTTGACGATGTCTTTTGAGAAGAACCGCTATATTGAGCAATGAAGGGATTATTCGCTCCTACATTTTCTTCATCATTATTTTGAGTGCGTCGTTGACTTAAAAGTTCATTCAGTTCTTTTTTAGCCATATCATTGAAGTCAAAACGACTAGCGGGGAGCCATTCATTCATACTCTCCTCAGTAACAAGAATATCACCCATTAGCTGAAGTTCTTGAATCTGTTTAGCCGTATAGGGACCAAATGTATCCCCATCCATTTTTACATAAAACTTATACATACTAATATATTGTGAAAGTTTTTGACTTTAAGCAAGTATTTTCATACCATATCTCAATTCGATAAGTACCACTTCTCCAATGACCTTTGCTTGAATTACCCCAACCTGAAAGTGTATAAGTGTTATTATCACCTGAGTACACATACATAGATTGAGATTGTGAAAAGCCGGAAGGAGAAGATGTTCCTCGCCGAATAGTCCCATCAGGATTGTACCATTTAACTTTTATGGTTTTATTTCCAGAAGAAAGACCTGTATATTTTATTCGTGGTTGAAGATACATTGTACTACTTCCATAAAGCGAATTTCCGTAGTTTGTATGTATATCACCATCATATGTAACATTGGCAATTTCAATATCGGTAATTATTAATGGATAAGTATTGCTAACTTTGCTTTTAAGATTTGATAATTCGGATTTTGCATTATCGCGTTCTTGTCTCAAACTACTAATCTCACTGCGCAATGAAGAAGTGGTAGATGACGCATTTTCATATTTGTCTCGATATTCATTACGTTCTCGATTTGCACGAGAATATTTATCATCAGCCTCGGCATACAAAACACCAAGAATAATTGCAGCAATGGCAAATAAAACTATAAAAAACCAATATCCACCTTTGCTTCCACCATTAGCTGTCATGACAGTACCTGACAAAGTACTAATCTGTCCTTTATCATCGATCTTAGCTAATTTAGCGATGGAACCATCATCTTTTATCTCGAAAATGGTTCCATCGTTTGATATGCGATATGTCTTATCCATGTTTTCGCTTATTAGTATATTTCAAAAGTCTGAGTTTTTAGGCATGTATTTTTATACCATATTTCAATTCGATATGTACCACTACTCCAATGACCTTTATCCTCATTTCCCCAACCACTAAGGGTTAATGTATTATTCCCTTTACTAATATATTCATCATCAGATTGCGAAAATCCATATGGAGAAGAGTCTCCACGACTTAAATAGCCACTAGGTGTATACCATTTAACCTTTAATTCCTTTGTGCCTGAAATCAATCCTATATATGAAATCTTGGGTTTAAGATACATGGTATTATAATCATAGATTCGTTTACCATAATCAGTCTGAATATCACCTCCTTTGTAAACATTGCCTATTTTTATGTCTGTAATAATCAATGGATACGTTTCTGCGATATTGCTAATTATAGATTTCGTTTCTGATAATTCTTCATTTACTTCAGATAATCTTTCATCTGTTTGATAATATTCCCATCTATAATAACTCAAACTATCCGATGTCTGAAGATAAAGGACTCCTAATACAGCAGAGGAGATAAGAAATAAAATAATAAAAAACCAATATTTCCCCTTACCACTTTGTTGTGGTCTACTTATTGTCCCGGAAATACTTGAGATATTTCCATTGTCGTCAATTCTCGCAATTTTAGATATGGAACCATCTTCTTTTATTTCGAAGATGGTTCCATCATTTGATATTTTATAATCTTTATTCATTACAATCCGCTTGCAATACCAATTAGTATTCCACCCAAAATTCCTAAAGCTATTGAGATTCCAAACACCCAAATTACAGCTATTGCCCATTTATGCTGGACTCTTTTAAATTCGGCAACACTAGACCACGTTTTCCCTTTCCATGCCCACTCACTACCGTTTATGCCGAGAGCAATACATCCACCCAAAGATATTAGTGCACCAACATATGGTATAAAGTTTACAACAATCAACGCCAAAGGCCAATACACACCGTTGCATACGCCCCAAATCCAGTTGAAGAAGAATGCTCCCCAATTCCAACCTTTAATTTCATTAGGAACTCCATCAGTATATGTAGATGTATATTGAGGCTGTACCGGCTGCTGTGTGTGCGTTACTGGTCTCACAGGATTCATAGGAGTGTCGTATCGTGGTCTGCTTATAGTCCCATCCTCATTTACAGATGCTCCCAATTCCTTTTTTACCATATCGTCAAAATCGAAACGACCAGCGGGTAACCATTCACTCATACTTTCTTCAGTAACAAGAATATCATCCATTAACTGAAGATCTCTAACTTCTTTCGCAGAATAGGGACCATAAGTTTCCCCATCCATTTTTACATAAAACTTATATTGCATAATCAAGAAATTTATTAATCATCCCAATCCCAAATAGCCTTTAGAATCCAATAACCAATCATAATAGGTATTGCAACAAGGAACTTACCCCCTCCAGAGTCAGCTATCGCTACAGCAATTGGTGCTGCTATAGCAACAACTATTATAGTTCCAATAATCCGCCAGAAAGTAGTCCATCCATCACTTCCTGAAGAATAAGTAGAACCTGAGGACGATGTGCTACTAGAGTTTGTACTTGTAGAACTAGAAGAACTAGACGAAGAACTGCTCGGTCTATTTGGTCTTACAATCTGTCCAAACTCATCTACATATGCGCCATTATGGTCATTACTTTGACTTGAATTCCTTCTATGTATCTGGCCATATTCGTCGACATAATATGAACTTTCATTAGATTGCCGCTCTGGAAAACAATATGATTTAAGAGGTGTAAAATTGGGCTTTGTAGTTTTCTTAACCTCTATGCCATTCAAACTGTCTGCATCAAGTTCAAATAATCCCATATCCACCAACTCCTGATATGTATAGGAGTCGGTGGATTGCTCTCCATCTATACGAATATGGTATTGATTCATATTTTATTGAGCAGGATTTGCATATTCAACTTCAATACTTGTCGTCACTTGTAATGGATATGAGAAAATTTCAGCCATTTCACCACCAATCTTTGGGTTATTCGTATTACAAATCAATGTGTACTGAGAAAGGTGATGGATTAGACGCTGAGTATAGTTTTCGTTATCCCTATTCAACAGATCAAGAATCATCTTAACTCCAACAGTGGTTACGAAATTAATATCTGCAGATATACCTGGCTCAAATGACCCAACTTCACCCATATATAAATGAGTATTTGCATTTACTCGACCAGATGTGTCGCCTAATGCTGCAACAAAGTCCGAGTAGGCTGGCATACCTTCCGGCAGACAATAGAAAATCTCACCAGCAAATGCTCTTTCCCAGAAACCAATAGAAACGAATGGCATCTTATATGGCTTTGCTAACATTGAATCTGCGTACAAGTCACCCTCACGATTATCTGCACAACCAACAATAATTGTATCAGGACCACAGAAAGGCTCAATGACATCCAAGGCAACTTCTTGAATCATTTTTGTTGAAGTTAATACTTCTGCACTTGGATTGATTTGTAGAATGCGCTCTTTTACTGCAAGGACTTTGAATTTACCAACATCCTGCATACCGCATTGATGACGACAGATATTATGATAGCCCATAACATCCATATCAATTAAGAAGAAGCGACCAACACCTGCACGAGCTAATTCCATTGCGACCAAACTACCAACAGAACCACAGCCAATGATAATAGCACCTTTTTTGAGCATAATATCAGACTCAAGAATGCCTGTATTACGAGAGAAAATATCAATCTTCAATTCCACAGGGGTAAGTTCACAGAGAATATCCTCGTATGTTTTGAAAATCACCTTATCATCTTCATAATATCCAATGAGTTTATCCTCAGCATTAGGCTGCTCTGGCTTAACGGCGTAAAAATGCCCCAATAAAACAGGCTTTGAGCCACCCATCTCAGAAGAAGGTTCCTTTGTATCTATAACATTATAGTAGTTACTCTCTTCGTGATAATATCCCCATAGAGGTAAATCTTCCTTAGAAATATTATTGGGGAAACAAACTGTTGGAATACGACGTTTCCCCTTCATAAATTTATTGGCGTCTATCATATTATTTTTCAGTTATAGTTAATAATAATGAATCCTGATCCTTTCCGTCATATGATACTACTATAGACACTTTACCAACTTTAACTGGGGTTACCAATCCTTCACGAGTAATAGTAGCTATAGATGTATCTTCAGATCTAAAGTTTAGCAATTTCATGTCAATCTCCCTTGATGTTGTAAAATCCATCTTGTATGGTTTTGCTGTTATTGCAAGACTTGCTGTACCAGATTTCTTCCAACCAGGAAGTTCTATAATAACTTCATCTGCAATTTCCGTTTCAGTATCCGACTCAACTAAGACCTTACAAGCATATTCCTTATCTCCAATTGTTGCAGTAATTGTTGTTTGACCAACCTTTTCCGACTTAATTTTCCCATTTTTATCCACTGTTGCAACAGAATTATCAGTTGAAGTCCATGTGATTTCAGAAACATCTTCAGCACCTTCTAATGTCAACACTTCGGTTTTATTAATTTCCAATGTTATTTCTTCAGCTGACAATTTATAATTTGGAGTTTTTGGCTTTTCCGGTTTTACTTCTTCTATTTCAACCTGGCATACATCAACATTTTTACCATTGACAATCAGGGTAATCTCAACATCACCTTCATCCTTTGCATGCACTTTACCTTTTTTATTAACAGTAGCGATGCTTTCATTAGATGATATCCAACCAACTTTGTCATCCTTTGTTACATTTTCGGCCGTTAGAGTGATATAATCTCCAACTTTCAATGTAATTTCATCTTTAGAAATACAAGGTTCTTTTTTGTCATCATCGCTAACCCATGAGATTACTGTTTCAACTCCCGACCTACACCATTCAATCGCCGTTTTGAAAGAAAATATAGAGACAATCACCAAGATCAAAGCGATCACGCTCATAATCTTGTTTTTTTTTAGTATGTTCCATATTCTCGTTAGGTCGTTCATCCATGATGGTGTTTCATCTTGAGGCTCAACATAATTTTCGTACTCACGGTCAAGGTTGTCTTGTATCGTATTACGAATATCAAGAGGCTCTTCATTTATAGTACGATGACCTGTTCCTTCTGTTCTCACACTGCGAGACATTCTTGTATGAGAACGCTCAACGAAAGGGTTAAGATTACTTCCTTCTCCATCATAATATTTTAATTGGAAATATTCTTCAGGGATAATATCATCACCCACCTCAACATCTATGCGTTCATAATTTGGACGATGATATTGACGTACTACATTTCTTGGATTTTCCATGTGATACATGGTCAATCTAAATTGTGGGTCTATATTAACCAATCCAGAGATTACACCACTAGGGTTTTGTAATGCAAAAGTTGTATTTGTTCCATCGTCTGTTGAAGAGAACACATCCATTGAGCCTGGATGTCTATGCCACAATCCAAGCAATTCTAGAGGTATTTTGTATTGATTGGCTACGGATTGTGCCAAATAGTTTACAAAAGCGTCATCATATTCAAAATACGCTCTTTCAAATATACATTTAATGCCAGGAGGCAAGACCTCCATTACAATCCACACACCATTATCAAGGATGTGTCCTAATAAGATTCCGCCAGTCTCGACAGGATCTTTGTCGAAGCTTTCTCTAATAATGGCATTGTATGCCTTATTAGAGAAAACTACCATTTGACATTTGTTACTCATAATTAAATTCCACCATGTCTGTTAAACGTCTCTTTTGAAAGGTCTCCTGTAAGAACCAACTCATAAGACATGAGCCATTTTACAGCCCAACCAAGAACAGATGCAGCACTTGTTACCGTAGCTCCAGTTGACACATTGTCTGCTTCATTAGTACAGAGATAAAGATTCTCAGAGGAATCCCTCAACAAATGGAATGGTCTAAATCCACATCTGTTTATAAGGTCATCTACATCAGGCAGTACAGGATAGACACGCACCGATGAACCCATTACTTGCTGAGGATGATTGTTATTATATACTGCCATTACTGTATATGTAAGACGTTCGTTGAACTTGGTTTCATAGATACCAGGTGTCAACTCTCCAATCCAATATAAGCGACCATCATCAAGCTTGTCGAGTGTAAAATGAGGGAAAGCCTTTGCCATCGCAATCTTTTCCATTTCCAGTAATTCAGGATCTCTTTCATACCACTGGTTGGCTGCAAGCTTACCTTTTGGAATACTGATAGTAGAATCTGCACCTTTATCATCAGTTACGGAACCATTGTTCTTAAGGGTAATCTTACCACCTTCAAGTAATTTTTTCTTCAATGCTTCACGCTTTGCTTTCAAAGCTGCATCATCCTCTGCCAACTTACCTTTTGGGATGCTGATAGTAGAGTCTGCACCCTTATCATCAGTTACGGAACCATTGTTCTTGAGGGTTATTTTACCACCTTCAAGCAATTTCTTCTTCAAAGCCTCACGCTTTGCTTTTAATGCGGCATCATCTTCTGCCAATTTTCCTTTTGGAATAAAAATCTTGTTGTTCATACTAAAACGTTTTATATTATGAGTACTATAGTTATTCAAATCTGTCATCCCTTGTATTATTTTCTACAATAGAATTAGTAATTTCAGCCCAATAGGATAAATCATATATCTGCTGGATAAAACTGTCATATCCCTCGGTATCTAATTTTCGTTGTATACAAATTAGCAACTCAACCAACATATCAACGGCATCCTCTCCAATGATCTCTACAATTGGTTGAAAAACTAAATTACCATTCTCAATTTGTAATCGATCTAATAGAGTTTGATAAATCTGAAGCAAATAGTTATAAGATTCTTCTCTTTCTGTTTGAGTGTAGTCTTTATAGAAAAAGAATGCGGCCTTTAGCCAATTCTTCGGTTCAGATGTGCCTCTAAACAGTGATATACCTTTTTCAAAATTCTTGTTTAAATTAGATGGTAGAACATTTTGACTCTCTTTGTCTCTAATATAAATTATACCTCCTAAACTCACCGCAAATAAAGCATCGATGAAAATGCCTTCTTCAGATTTATTTTGAATAATAGGTACTTGTGCATTTTGTCCTACGAGGTATTGTTCAAATAATCTTTTAACACAAGGTATAGCACAAGAACCTCCAATTAATAGAATGCGATTTATGTCTGACCATTGTTTTCCCGCAGAATGAATTAAAGCCTGACACTCTTGGAAAGTCTTTTCAAGTAATGGTGATATTAAATCTTCGAACTCAGTACGTAAAATATCAAAAGTCTGTCCCTTTAATATTGGGATAGGATATGATACGGAGTCATTCTCGGACAATGTCTCCTTAATATCGCGACACATTTTACTTAAAGCATCAACCTGTAGCATTCTCAGGTTGTCATCATCGCTATACTCTATAGTCTTAGATGAATTAAAATGCTTATACAAGGCTGCATCAAAATACTTTCCACCACATTCAATTCCCGACCTGTGTCCTAGAATTTTATATCCTTCAGAACAATGTTGAATTAATGCTGGATCAAATGTCCCTCCACCTAAATCATACACAAGAGTAATACTGTCTTGTTGCTGTTCTTGTATACTATTATAATATATGGCAGCAGCCTCAGACTCTCTTAAAAATTCAATTCTTTCGAATCCTACAATTTGAGCCGCTTCGCGCATTATATCAACTCTTGGATCTACATCAGAATACGATGTTGGTATTGTTATAACAGTTGCATTTATTGATTCTCCACCAATCGCATATTCTGCAGATTTTCGAATGGTTCTCAGTATCTCAACAATAATATCTTTATATGTCGTGTTTAGATATGCAATCTTATTTTCATGAATATCTAACTTGAAGTTTTTAATAAAACGTTCGGGATCTTGGCAACGCCAAGGTAACGCATCGTTGCATACCCTAATTGCCCCATTCTTATCTATATATGCAACAGTTGGAAATCCATACATGTCGTATAGACCACCTAAAGGACGAACCTTTACCGGTTTATCATTCACAATAATAGATGCGGATGAATAACTAGTTCCAAAATCTATAGACACCCAATTCATATGATTTCACTATAAATTTTTGTTTTTATACCTAAGAGAAATTCTCTTGCATTATTTAATACTGTCTCCGCATTTCTGGCCTCATCATAAACACTTTCTACATCTTGTTGAAGTGCATTATAGGATGATAGAATCACTTTGTATAAGTCTGACTTATGTGGGTCTATATCAGAATAGATGTTGTAACGTTTCCGCCAATACAATGATCGAATTTTGATGGTTTCAATCATCTCCGAAATACTTGTGTTTGCAGGTAATTGCAATCTCTCAATGACAGAACTTCCATATTCGCCACAAAGAGCTTTAAATTCATCCACCTCTATATTATCATAGTTGCTCGGATTTTCATAGATATCCGATAAGAAACGCCATTCTTGGAATTCATGCATAGATAATAATGCAGTCGTAATCTTACGAGTGACAGATTCAACAACCTTACGCTCTGCATCACAGCAAGATGATGACACTTGCTTACAAACCTCAATAACAGATACAATTGTATTCTGACTTTTAATTAAGGCGGCACGATCTCCAAAATGAGATATAATGGTTCTCAACAATCTATCGAAACCGCTTTTATCCCTTAATATATTCTTTACATCACTTAATGTGCAATTGGGTTTACTCCATAATGCATTAACCAACACATATATCCCGTATAGGCCAAACTTGTGATATAATACCAATCTTTCTGTTGTAGATACATCTACATTGTAATCGTCATCAGTTAACAGATCAGGAGATGACAGCATTTCATATAAAATGCTTGATTCAATTTTGGAGAACCTTTTTATGATATCAAAATCACTCTCTGTTATTGTTGATGACGACAGTCCCAATAATGACGACACAGGTAAAATAGAAAATAAGGATCTTTTTACCTCAGGATATTTGTCGTACAAAGTCTGTTGAATAACTCGTCTTGCATCTGCCAATACATCATTGTGGGGATTCATTGATGTCCACATTGTATCAACCTTTGCTAATACCCCAATTGCATTCAGAGGTGTCAATGAAAATGTATTAGAGCCGACATTCTGAAAATCTTGTAGAATACTGAATGTAGATTCGGCGATACTTTTTGTAAACAACATTACAACTGCATCAGGCTTTACTTCTTTCAAGAACGCAATAGTATTTTTTGAATCTATTTCCGAAAGAGCATCTAATCCTGGAGTGTCAATAATGTTGATTTTCTTGAGAATAGGATCATTGTAAGAGACTTCAATATACTTTACCTGTTCCTTAAGTACATTATCATGCTGATGTGACGTCCAATATGCCCACTCTTTATTGGGCACATACTTAATTTCGCCATTTTTAAAAACTACTTTAATATCTGAATTGGAATCTCCATATTTAAGCCAACTGACATTAAAGGTTTCTTCCATTTGTCCTGTTCTAACGACTTCTTCTTTGCCTAAGACAGCATTGACAAGCGTAGATTTAGAACTGCTTATTTTGCCTATTATGGCTAATTGCATAGGTCGAGACAAACGTTCTAACGCCTCTTGTATTTTATTACATACAAGAGGTATTAAAACATTCTCATTTGCAAGAGTTTGTAGACATTCTTGCAAACAATTCCTCAGCTTGTCAGCAACGCATGTGTCTCGCATAAACTTATTTTTCAAAAGGATTTGTCAGAAGTAATTCCGTTTGCTTCAAATGAGTTTCTACAAATTGAACTTGCCCTTCTAATGCTTCTAATTGCTTTGCTGTTTCCTTTTTGTCATTTTCAATGCTTTTTATTGCATCAACTACATCTTGCATCTCTGTGACAATTTCATTTGTCATACGCTCGATGCTTTCGACAAGTGCATCATTAAACTCATCATATCGTTGCTGAACATAAGTTTTCAAATCGTTCATAGCAATGGTTATCTGAGGCCCAAGCTTAGACTTAAGTTCATATATACGATTTGCAGCATTAGCATCTTTGCTGGATTTATAAACATATGCAGCTGCAGCAGCTAATCCACCTAAACCATACACCAAAGGACCACAGAATATTGAAAGGACTCCTGCCGCTAAACCAGCAACACCTAAACCTGGAAGTGCCTGTCTTGTCATATTGCAGGCTTTATCTGCAATACTTCTCTCGGCGGGCGTTAGATCCACATTTATTCTTTCAGTAAATCCACCTTCAGATATAAGAATCTCTTCACCTAATAATTCATTTACCTCATTGAAGCCAGATTCAATTCTTAAATCCACTTCTGCTGCAAGAGACTCTAATCCAAGATTAATCTGTTGAAGTACCCAGTTTCCACCATTATCGCCTTTAGCTTCTGGTCGTTTTAAGATACTGTCAAGACATTCTGTAGAGAATAGAATACTTTGCTTAGTTAACTCGTTGATTACTTTTGTTTGAGAGTTTTTGATAATATGAGTTATCTTCTTCCTAATTTCAGATGACGGATTCAATACGCTGTCCTTCATCTGTTTAAGTTCTATCAAACGATTCTTAAACAGTTCTTGCTCTTCCTCATCTGGTTCTTGAAGCTGAGCAAACTGGTAACTCAACATTTCTTTTATGTTAGACAGGGAAGCAATTAATCTTTGCTTAATTCCTTCAAGGATAAGTTTCTTATATTCTGGAACAATATTTTCGAGAATAGAATTGACCGTCTCACAGTTAGATGAGATTTTCATCTTTTCACTTTTGGACTTATTATACATATTCCAATGAGCAGATGAAACAGGGACAACGTCAATATTTTGTTCATCAATGCCACAATGCAGAGAAATCTTATTCTTAATATCCATAATGATTTGTTCCAATTCATCTTTTGTCTTCAAATCACTCTTATTAAGAATGATTTTACATGACTTTGAATAGGGAACAATCTTGTCTTTATAGAAATCTAGTTCAGTCGATGAAAGTGGTTCACCTGCATCTACGACAAAAAAAGTAACATCAGCCTTAGGCAATACATATAGAGTCAAAAATAGATGTCTTGGGTCAAGACCTCCAACACCTGGAGTATCAATTATAGATAACCCACCTTCTAATTTGGATGACGGCAGTTCAATGATAAGCATTGTAGTGTTATCAACCTCAAGAGATGTCCCTTTAGCATATTTTTCAATGGCATCAAAAGGAATCTCTTCTGACTGCAAATTGTTAATATCACCATAAAATCTAGTAACCTTACGTTCTTTTCCATATTTTATGATAGATACTACCGATGTTGCAATTCCGGCATCAGTAGGACATAACTCTTCACCTAAAAAGGCATTAATAAAAGATGATTTACCCCTTTTAAATTCACCACACACCAAGGCAGAGATAGAATCAGAAGAGACCTTTCCCATCATCTTTGACAACTGCTCTATATCACTTTCTTTATGATGATTTTTAAGAACAGGTGTGACTTTCTTTAACAATGCATTAAAGCGAACTATGTTATCGTTTATTTGTTTGTTCATAACTTAAGACATAAATGCAGAATAGAAATCAATGTCATGGGTATCGCAAAAATCCAACATCATTTGCTGCTGTTGACAATATGCGGCAGAATTATAATCACCGATACTGTTGAAGTAATCAATAGAACCACTTAAAAAATCATTATAATCCGTATTGCTAATTGGATCAATGAAGTTCATATCAGGGCCTATCATTGGGCACATTTCTGGATTAGCCATACAGAACGAATTGAAATCGATCTGATTAAATCCCATATCATAAGTATTATGCATCATTTGTGTGGCAATATCTACATCAAGGTAGTCATTGAAGGCATAACCTGAGAATATATCTCCAAACATAATGTCGTTATTTGCTACACCCCAATATGCATCCATAAGAGATGATACAGGAAAATCGTATGTTCCCATACCATTTAATCCGTAAACAGGCAATCCGTAGCTTAAATCATTGAATATTTGGAAGTCTGTATAATCCATACCTGCGACTGAATCAATATGGCCAGCATCATAGTTGAAATTCTGCATTCCATTTACTACATCTGGTACTGCAATATCAGTTGAAACCATATAGCAACTTGCGTCCGACCAAGCATCCATAAACTGATCCAACGGATAGGCTTTGTGGTAATCTCCATTACCTGGATCGGTTACGATGACTTGCACATTATTAGGATCAGATGTATCAATTCCACTTACAATTAATGCGTGGTCTGGTGTGTCTCCATTAAAGAAATCATTATACCATGCACTAAATTTATTTCCCCAAAGCTCACCAGAGTCGACACCAACAATCACTTTGTGCCCTTGTGATAATTCACTTACTAGATTAAACACATTTGCATTGGCTTGACGCGTACAAGGAATATTTGCATCTTCAAGCAAATTGCCCACATCTTGCATTGTAGTTCCTGAGCCATCACCATGATACCAACCCTTTTCATAGGAGTACTGTACTAATTGATCTTCCGTAGCAGGAATACCAAATTCATTCAAAATAATTTGCTGTGACTTAATAGCACAGGTATCAGCATAAGTTTGCTGATATGGATTAACAGCGTCGCCAACTAATCCATTAGCTTCGAATATATCTGCCATAACTTATATTTTTTTGTTCTCCTATGAAGAGTCGTTTACACTATAAAATCTTTCACGGGACTGAAAATTTTAACATAAAACCTTAAGAGTTCCACGAAAGAACTATAATCACGTGGTAAGAACTTGATTAAAAATATAATGCAGAATAAAAGACTAATATTTTTATAACATTTTTAATCATAGTCGATTGATTTATAAAAAAAATACAAATAGTCAAAGTTTCAATCTTTTGTTCTGATAAAATGAAAATATTCCCATAATTAATTGAATATAAATACATTCAAGGCAATCATTTAATTTCTTGTAGAAGAAAAAATAGTTGCCTATTTCTTCTCTGCTTTAAACTTTTTTGTGTAATTTTGCAAACGGGTAATAGTTCTTTCGTGGAACTACTCCAATAATGACCTAATAAGTCCTTGATTGGCATCATCTATCACCGAGTTTTCCAACATTGTTAGATAAATCTGCGTTGTCTGTTCCGAGGTATGTCCCATACCAGCACTGATGACAGAAATGGGAACATTATGATTTCTCGCAGCGGTAGCCCAACTGTGGCGAGAAGTGTATGATGTCAATTTGCAACCAGCAGGCAACATCTTTGATAATCGTCTCAACTGTCTATTATGGTTGTTGATTGCGACTTGATACTCTTCGTATGCCTCCTTTGTGTCCGTAGAAGTCAAAATAGGGAAAACATAAGGCGATAATGCCGATGAATATCTGTCAATTATACGCTGGATACTTGGTTCTATACGCACACTCAATAATTGTCCCGTTTTGCGACGGGCATAACATATCACTCCGTTTTGAATGTTTTCTTTCTTCAAATAGGCAATATCTACGAATGCCATTCCACGGGTACAATAGCTGAAAATGAATATATCCCTTGCAAGTGCAAGAGGAGTATCTTCTGTTAATTTCAGCTTATACAACTGCGATATTACAGACTCTGAAACAGCACGCTTGCGTGTGCGATCAATGCCTGTATAGACCTCTGTAAATGGGTGTGATTGTTCAACAAGTTTTTGCCTTACTGCCTTGTTGTAAACGGCTCGCATTATACGCATATAGAATGAAATAGAGTTCCTAACCATCCCTCGCTGCACAAGGAAGGCATTATATTCAGCAATAAGTTGTTCCGTCATTGCCGAAAATGGCAGATTGCCCCCGCCAAGAAACTCGACGAAATTTTTCATCGTTTTCTCATAGTTTAGGGCTGTACCAAAACGATTGGCATTATGCATCAACCGTATCTGATTCTTCATAAAGTCCAATACAGACACATGACATTCTGGAGACTTGTAGCGTTTGATAATATCTCCAACCGAATAGGTTACTCCGCTACTATCCAAGTCTTTGACAATTCGTTTCAATAGTGCAATATCACTATCTATACGATTCTGAATAATGCTCTTGTCTGCAACATTTACAACAACCTGTTCACCTATTGCATCCCATTCGTCAGGCTGCAATCGGATATTGGTTGTTATCTGTTGTGTCGCTCTACGATGAGTCACTTGATAATATACAGTTCCTGCACGCCCTACGACTGATGACGGGCGTAGTTTTACTTTAATTGTTGCCATAATGTGATATAGTTTAAGATGATACAATAAGAGCCTTCTCTCAATTGCTTAAGGGAAGGCTCTTTAAATAACGGCTACGGGATATACAGCAATTGAAACTCTCTTTTTCTGCGGCGTTCGATGCTGGGGATAGGCTTGCCCTTGTAGCAACGGTACGAGATATACTCCTCGTAAATATCCCTGTCGCAGGACTCTATTTTCTTGATAAGGTTACTCTTCGGGCGTTTGCCATAGCCAAGCAAGCGTGAATGTCCCACATTGTAAGCCAAAACCGTTAGTAGCAGAGCATCTTTCCCATACTGTCGGAAATACTTATATCGCTCCAATAGGTCGGCTCTAAGCAACGAATCCGCTTGTTCCTCGGTAATATCGGCTGTCAGGTTCTCGTGTGGAAGCAGTTTATGCCCATAACCGATATACGGGTGCTTGGTATGGTCGTGCCACCCCTCAAACTCCTTGATAAGTGCTACCGCCTTATCGAACAATTCCGCAGAAATCTCCTTGGGTAGTGGTGGCGAAGAGTCGCCACCTCGCGTCTGTGCCTTGGCATATCCACAAAGCAAGGTCAGACATATAATCATCAACTTTATTCTCATAGATTCTCTTTTAGTGATTGGTTATGGCGGCAGATACCCGACAAGCGAGTGCCTGCCACCGTTGGTTAAGGATTGATGTTGATTGGAGAAACGATTGTTCCTATGGGTGTAATCGTGTTACCCTCTGTGGTATCCTCTTCCTCCTTCGCCTCGTTATTGAATGTGAATGTGAGCTGATAGAGCTGGTCGTGATTGTCCTCGAAATAGACATCTATCGTCTGCTGATCCTCACACTCCGAGGTGTAGTACAGACGGAACACATCTCTGTCAAGCGGATAGCGGTCATTCGGGAGTAATACCATACCGTCATCCATTCTCAAAGTACCCTCGCCATCGGGCTGGAAGTAACGGATTGTGTAGCGAGTATCGGAGAAATACCCTTCACGAACAATCTCACAGCGTATCTCTGCTGTCTCGCCCTGTACCAATCGCTTGGGTACAGGCATTGTCTCAACCGTAAAAGGAT
>UMLM01025402.1_pt1 | contig 40124 bp, 54 predicted proteins | sample 1966571 | NCBI WGS metagenome assembly UMLM01 (sample SAMEA4836203, study PRJEB28245) | human gut metagenome | biome: gut microbiome; material: fecal sample | place: Denmark | collected 2008 | reverse complement strand
CCGGGGCAGCCGTTGGATCAGACTAAAGAGGCATTAACGGCAGCGATTCAGGAAAAAAAGATAAAGAGGGCTGTTCTTGTATTTGGAATCCCGTCTCTGGAACTGATACAAAATGCAAATGCGAGAGCCACTTTTGCAAGGGCAAGAAAGTATGGATGTTCTCCTTTGGAAAAACTGCGGTTGGACTGGAGGTTTGTGACGGACAGTGAAAACTTTAATGCAGAAGCATCACTGACATATTTTTTTCCATGGACTTATAACAGTGTTGATTGGAAGCTAAAGACGATTTCAGAAAATCTGAAAATCAAACGGGAAAGCAAAGATGCGAATGCAAGTTCGAAAAAAGTGGCAGGGTATATGGAGTATGTCGGAAAGGGATATGCATACGCAGGTGGTGTCTTTGATTATAATACAGCCGCTGTAAATAATACAAAAAAGGCTTATTCCGGAAAAAGCTCTGATAAGGCGTATGAAGAATTAGAGGAGATGTGTAAACTGTGCCAGGAAAATGGTGTAGACTTTATGGTTGTGAATACACCGAAAGCACCTTATGATATTGCAGCATATGGTGCGGAAGAGTATTTTGCGATCAACCAGAAAATCAGTGGGATATGCAGTAAGTACGGTGCCGATTATTATGATTTCAATTTGGTAAAACCGGAATTGTTTGCCATCTGTCCGGAGTATCTGTCAAATTTTGAACACCTAAATAAAACGGGGTCAGAAGTTTTTTGCAAGGCTTTTTCGAAATTTGTATTGAGCCGTGATGCAGGCGAGGATGTGTCACAATATTTTTATGATGAGGATGCCTATATGGAATCTGTCAAAGATATCGTTGCTGCTTACCTTCCGGGATATGACAATGCAAATACAAATAACCATAATTAGATGTAAAGAGGAAACAAAATGATGAATGTATTAGAATGGCTGGAGTATATGGAAGCACAGTCCGGAGAAAAAATTGCAGTTGCAGATCCGAAAGAAGAATATTCCTTTAGTCAGTTAAAAATGTATGCACAGAAGGGCGGAACTTATCTGAGAAAATGGATGACAGGGACTGCTCCGGTAGCAATTTATATGGAAAAAAGCTGTGTTACCTTAAGTATCATGTTTGGAGCGGTTTATGCCGGCTGTCCATATTGCCTGTTAGATCTGCGCCAGCCAGAAGCGAGGCTGCAGCAGATCATAAAAGTGCTGCAGCCGGAAGTGATCGTTACAAAGGAAGAAAATCTGGAGAAAATGAAAAAGTGTCTGGATGCAATAGCCGGGGATGTGCCGAAAACGACAATTTTGCTGGCAGAGAAGTGTCTGGATGAAGCGACGATCGATCAGAGTCTTTTGAGACAGATTCGAACGGAACATACGGATCGAAAACCTTTGTATATTAATTTTACCAGTGGAAGCACTGGTTTGCCAAAAGGTGTTGCAGTAAGTCACAGAGCAGTGATGGATTTTATCCGGATCTATGCAGATACTTTTGCTATCACGAAGGAAGACATTATAGGAAATCAGGCGCCGTTTGATTTTGATGTATCGGTAAAAGATATTTATACCGGTCTTTTGACTGGTGCGAAAGTACAGATCATTCCAAGAGAATATTTCAGTGATCCTACTACGTTGATGGATTATATGGCAGACAGCAAAATGACGGTGCTTACCTGGGCGGTCAGCGCCATGTGCTTTGTATCTGTCATGAATGGATTTGATTATCGTATACCGGATACGGTTCGAAAAGTCCTTTTTAGCGGAGAAGTACTTCCAATAAAACATTACAGGATATGGAGAAAATATCTGCCGCAGGCGATGTTCGTAAATCTGTACGGACCAACTGAAGTTACTTGTAACTGCACGTATTATGTGCTTGATCCAAAACGCGAATATGAACTGACCGATGTGATTCCTATTGGAAAAGCTTTTCCAAATGAAACGGTATTCCTTTTGGATGAGACAGATCAGCAAGTGACGGAAGCAGGAACAGCCGGAGAAATCTGTGTCAGCAGCTCAGAGCTGGCGTTGGGCTATTATAATGCACCGGATAAAACGGCACAGGTCTTTGTGCAGAATCCATTGAATCATCGATACGATGAACGGATTTACAGAACCGGTGATCTGGCAAAATATGATGCACAGGGAAATCTTGTATATATTTCCAGAAAAGATTTCCAGATCAAACATTTGGGGCACAGAATTGAACTTGGAGAAATTGAGGTGGCAGCGAATGCCGTGGATGGAATCACCAGATCCTGCTGTATTTATGAGACAGAAAAGGAACGTTTGCTGCTTTTTTACACGGGGACATGCGAAAAAAGACAGCTGATAAAAACATTACGTGGCATACTGCCGCCTTATATGATACCAAATACGGCGCTGCAACTTACAGAGATGCCGATGACCAAGAACGGAAAGATTGACAGAAATCAATTAAGAAAGCTATACGAGGAGGGGTTACATGCAAGACATTTTAAAAAGTAATACACCTGCGTTTGTGTTTGATACGGCAGTTTTACAAAAACGGGCTGCACAGATCAGAGAGATTGTCGGAGAAACAGTGTCACTTTGTTATTCCATGAAGGCAAATCCATTTTTGGTGACAACCATGTTGACGTGTGTGGATAAACTGGAAGTCTGCAGTCCGGGTGAACTTGCTATTTGTAAAAAACTTGGCGTAGATGGATCCAGAATCATTTATTCCGGTGTTAATAAGGGGATTACGGATATCAGAGAAGCCTATGAGTACGGAGTAGGAATATTTACAGCGGAATCGATCCGTCATGCAGATCTGATCCAGCAAGTGTTTGAAGCAGCAGATTCAGATCAGAAAGCCGAAGTGATCCTTCGCCTGAATGCCGGTTCTCAGTTTGGAATGGCAAAAGAGGATCTATTTGATATATTGCAGCACAGGGAAACCAGATACAAAAGTTTAAACATTACAGGAATTCATTATTTTGTCGGGACACAACGGAAACGGGCGAAAAGAAAGATAAAAGAACTTCAGATGCTGTTGGAATTATTTGAGGAGATTCGAAACCTTTTCGGACTGGAATTAAAAAAAATGGAATATGGACCGGGGTTTGCAGTCCCTTATTTTGCAGATGATGATTTTTCGGATACTTTATTTCCTGTAAAAGAGTTGAAAGATATCTTAAAGGAAGTGGCACAAAAAGTAGAATTGACCATTGAGATGGGACGTTTTTTCACAGCGGAATGTGGAACGTATTATACAAACGTTGCAGATTTAAAAACAGTGGGAAACGCACATTATTGTATTGTGGATGGAGGAATGAACCATCTGACTTATTTGGGACAGATGATGGGCATGAAGACACCAATTATAAAACATTATAAAAATGCAATGGTGCAGGATGGTACAGTGGATAAGAAAACCTGGTGTCTCTGCGGAAGTCTGTGTACAACATCGGATATTCTCTGCAGAGAAGTGGAATTTGATCATCTGGAAATTGGCGATACGCTGGCTTTTGAAAATGTCGGAGCATATTCTGTGACAGAGGGGATTTATCTGTTCTTGAGTCGAACTATGCCAAAGGTTTATTTAAAAGATGAGAGTGGTTCCCTTACATTAGTAAGAGATGCGATAGAAACAAGTACTATAAATACAATGAATATATAAGAAAAGGAGATTTGTAACATGGAAGAATTATTGGAATTGTTAAAGGATATTAAAGAGGATGTAGATTTTGAAAATGAAAAGGCACTGGTGGATGATCATATTTTAGACTCTTTTGATATCCTGCAGATTATCAGTGACATTAGTGATGAGTTTGATATCGTGATACCGGCAGCGTATGTAAAACCGGAAAATTTCAACAGTGCAGAGGCACTTTGGAAGATGATTCAGGAGTTACAGGATTAATATCAGCGCAAACATAGGTAAATGCAGAGAAAGGAATGTACGATCAAAAGGATGGTACGTTCCTTTTTGCTATAAAAAATAGTTTTTCTGATACTTCATTTGAAAGGAGATTAATGGTAAAATAAGATTAATGGAGGAGGATAGGGATATGAATGTGATTAACTTTCAGGATGCGAACTGCGCGCATTGTTATAAATGCTTAAGAAACTGTGATGTCAAGGCCATCCGAATCAAACAGGGACAGGCGCAGATCGTAACCGATATGTGTATTTACTGTGGACACTGTATGGAAATCTGTCCGCAGGAGGCAAAAACTTTTGACAGTGATCTGGATTATGTAAAAAATATGTTGAAGAAAGGTGAACATGTGGTGGTTTCCCTGGATCCGTCCTACCGTGGACTGCTGGATTATGAAGATTCCGGGCAGATTGTAGCGGCATTGCTGCAGCTTGGTTTTTCCCAGGTGCGTGAGACGGCGGAAGGGGCGGCCATTATCACCCGGGAGTATGTGCGTCTGATGAATGAGGGTGAGATGGACAATATTATTGTGACAAGCTGCCCGGCAATTGTTTACCTGGTGGAAAAACATTATCCGATGCTGATTCCGTATCTGGCACCGGTAGTTTCTCCGATGATTGCCCATGGACGTTGGATCAAAGATCGTATGGGACAGCATACAAAAGTAGTTTTTATCGGACCTTGTGTGGCGAAAAAGATGGAGGCAGAAGCAGATGCCAGAACCTGTGGATGTGTGGATGCGGTCATTGAGTTTAATGAGTTACAAAAATGGCTGGAGGAGGAAGGAATTGAACTGAAACATTGTGAATCCAGACCATTTGCCAACCAGGATCCGATGGTCAATCAGCTTTATCCGGTTACAAACGGTATCATCCGTGCGGTGGATGTCTGTGGTGCACCGGGTACTTATAAGAAACTGATGGTCAGCAGTGTCAAGAGCTGCAGAGAGTTTTTACACAGTATGAAACGAGGCTACATTGATCACTGTTTTGTAGAACTGAACCTTTGTGCGGGTGGCTGTGTGAACGGACCGGGTGTGGACAAACGTCGTGGATTCCGCTTTAAAGCAACTATGAGCATTGAAAATAATGCGCTGCTGGCGGCGCCTCCGGCATATATCAATCTGCCAAAAGAAGAACTGAAGCGGACTTATATACCGCGGCAGGTAGTAGATAAGATGCCGACGGAGGCTGAAATTCAGGCTATTTTAAAGACCATTGGAAAACGAAACAGTACGACAGAGTTTAACTGTGGTGCCTGTGGTTATATGACCTGCCGGGAAAAAGCCATTGCGATTTATCAGGGAAAAGCAGAAGCTGCCATGTGTCTGATCCGCTCATATGAAAATGCCCGTTCCCAGGCCAATGTCGTTATGGAGACAACACCAAATCTGATTTTTATTTTCGATAGAGAAATGCGGATCAAAGAATTTAACCGCAGGGCAGAAGAAGTATTTCATACCACCCGTCAGGAAGCATTAAAAATGTATCTGTTTGAGCTGATCGATACGGCAGATTTTGAGGAAGTATATCGTACTCATGAAAATAAACTGCGTGTAAAACGCAAATGGGATACATATCATATGACAGTTTTGGAAACAATTGTATACATTCCTGCTTCTGACCGTGTACTTGCAATCATCGAAGATGTGTCTGCAGAGGAAAAATGGGCAGAGCAGATGCTGGAGCAGAAGCTCAATACGGTAAAAATGGCGCAGTCCGTTATTGAAAAACAGATGACGACGGCACAGGAAATTGCAGGTCTGCTTGGAGAAACAACAGCGGAGACGAAGGCAATTTTGACCAAGTTGCGCGATACGCTTCTGGAAAGCTAGAAGGGGGGCTGGAACATGAAACGGATTGCAATCGATATGGCATACAAAAGTCTGAACCACTACGGAGAAGAACTGTGTGGAGACAAAGTAGAGATTGTGGACAAAGAAGATTCCAGAATACTGATTCTGGCTGACGGTATGGGAAGCGGTATTCGGGCAAATATTCTGGCAACCCTGACGTCGAAGATCATTGCAACCATGATGTACAATGATATGAGTATTGATGAGGTAGTTGCAACGATTGCAAAGACACTGCCTCTTTCTTCTGTCAATGGTGTGGCTTATTCGACATTCAGCATTATTCAGGTGTATTACACCGGAGAAATTTATGTGGTGGAGTATGACAATCCAGAGTGTATTCTGGTGCGGCAGGGAAAAGTAAAAGCGCTGCCTTTTTCCTATCGAAAGATCGAAGGGAAAAAAATCAGGGAATGCCGTTTTCAGACGTTACCAGGAGATGCACTGGCGATCATGAGTGATGGATGCCTGTATTGTGGAACCGGAGATATTATAAATTACCGATGGGACTGGAATGCATTGGCAGGCTGTTGTGAATCCAGCGCTGCAAAAACCAGAACAGCGGGACAGCTAGCGGAACAGATGAACCGTGCCTGCGCGGATCTTTACGGTGGTGTATGCAGTGATGATACGACCATTGCTGTGGCACGCATTACAGAGGAACAGATTGTGAATATCCTGACAGGACCGCCGCTGGAGAAAGAAGATGATGCCCGCATGGTACAGGATTTTATGAAGCAGGAAGGCATCAAGATCGTGTCCGGCGGCATCACAAGCCAGATCGTGGCAAGAGAGCTTGGACGGCGCCTGATCACTTCGGTAGGTGTGCTTGATCCGGAAATTCCGCCAACAGCAAAAATCGAGGGTATCGATCTGGTAACGGAAGGTGTTCTTACCTTAAATAAAGCAATCGAACTGCTGGAACGTTATCAGCAGGATGATGTATCCGAAGAATTTTTTGATGAACTGAGCCGAGATAACGGTGCTACACGCTTGGCATGCTATCTGATGGAAAACTGTACGACGGTAAATCTATTTATCGGAAAAGCCATCAATAAAGATTATACAACAAAGGAACTGCCGTTTGAGATTTCGGTACGTCAGAATGTGATGAAACGGCTACAGGCGGTACTAGCAGCAATGCACAGATCGGTACATGTGTATTACTATTGAAAAAAGAAAGCAAGGTGTGTTATACTTATTCAGTTCACGATGATGGAACATTTGTTCTTGCGTGAAAAATATGAACAGATAAGGAAAAATATATGCAAATAGAACATTTTATTAATCAGATCGACTTGACACTGGATCCGCCGGCGGAGGAGCCGCTGCGCCAGTATTATTTCATCGCAAAGGCACGTACGCTGGTGACGCAGATGGAGAAAGAAGCAGGCAGAAAGATGACGTTCTGCGTCAATACCTTTGGTTGTCAGATGAACTTGAAATGAGAGATGTTCCAAACCCGCATAAATAAAGGATTTTTAAGAAAGCCCAGTAACAGGATGATGCCTGAAGCTGGGCTTTTTCTGTTTTTATTCCCGGTAAATGAAGCGGTGGGAGAGACCGTTGGAAAAGACGATTTCTACCACGCACCTGTCTTTGACAGAAATGTGATCCAGTACAAGGTTCATAAATTCTTTCAGTGATTCTTCTTCAACAGTGACAGCAAAATCACGATATTCAATATGTACTCCGGCATGGAGCTGATGCGCCAGGAGAAAAGCGGAAGCGGATTTCATAAAGCCGGAATCATCCACATGGGACGCAATCTGAACTTCCGTCAGTTCTTTCAATTTATTTTCTGCTGCAACTCTGGCAGCATCAAATTTATTCTTCTTTTCCAGATATTCTTTTTCACTCATAGCATCATCCGAAAAATAGTAAGCATCTTCCAGACGTTCCTTGGCACGGTTGTATTTCTGAATCTGCTTTTTCAGGTTCTCAATCTCTGATGATGTGGCAGCAGTATCAGACTGCTTGACCGGATCGGTGCGCCACAGGGCACTTCCGGAAACAGATACTCCGGTAAGCAGTGCAAAAGTCTCATTTAATCCCTGTGATTCAATTCCGGCGATATTCGCAAAGATCGGATCAGACAGCAGCATCGATTCCAGGGCAGCAGGTGAATGAATTTTAAACCGTTCATTGGTCGCGTGCACCATAGCAGAGATGTAGTTGATCACAAAGGGACCAATCTGCACCTCACTGACATTCGGGGCAGGACAGTGTATCTTGCGGAATCTGGAAGTACATCCGTACATAGACGGAGCGAAACCGTTCTTCCGGCGGCGATCCTTTTTCACGACCTGAAATCCGGAGCCGCATTCTGCACACTGAATCAGTCCGGCGAACACGTTACAGTTCTTCATGATCGGATGCAGACCACCGGTGTTTCTTTTACTGGCATTATCATCCATGATCCGATTGACACGTTCCCAGACTTCCGGATCAACCAGTGGTTCAAAGACACCTTCCTGATAGATTACCTCATCTTCCGGTTTTTTACGTCCGCGTGCACTCTCCCGGTAATTGTACCGGTAGTCCCCTTTATTCATGGGATTCCGTAGAAAGTCACTGACCGTCTTAGAAGTCCATTCACCGCCGCGCTTGGTTGGAATATTGTGTGAATTATTATAATCACGGATTTTGCTGGTTGATCGCACTTCCAGATACATTTCATACATACTGCGGGCATAGGGAGCTTCTACTTTGGAATGTACCGGTTGTTCTGCATCGGGATCCCAGTCCCAACCATAAGGAACTCTGGCACCGTTCCATTTGCCTTCTGTGGCACGTCCGATCATAATGTCTTTGACACGTTCACTGGTCAATTTACGCTCTAATTCTGCAAATACCAGGATAATCTTAAGGACTGCCTCACCGATAGCAGAGGATGTGTCAAACTGCTCATTTAAGGATATAAACGTCACACGGTTGTATTTGAAGTCATCGTACATGAGAGAGAAGTCCACCAGATTTCTGGAAATACGGTCAATTTTGTATACCAGAACGTGAGAGACCAGTCCGGCACGTACCTTTTCCATCATGCGCTCATAGGCGGGGCGCTTTGTATTCTTTCCGGAGCGGCCGGCATCTTCGAATATTTCTACCTGTGACAGATCAACATGTAAGATATGCTTACAATATGCTTTCAGTTCTTTCTTCTGGAATGGAAGAGAGTCTTTGTCTACCTGATAGCCGGTCGACACACGTACATAGATTGCGATGATTCGGTTGTCAGCAGTAGTGTTTTTCATTGGATAAGCCATCATGCATCACCTTTCTTCTAAAAAATGAGTATAAAAATAACAGCCAGCGGGGAACGGGTGTTCCGCTTGCGAAGCTGTTCCGAAGATGATACAATATTTTTGCACATTCTTGAGTATTATCTTCGGATGTATATTCAGTTTCCGGTTCCTGTTGCCGCAGGAGCCGGTTGTTAACATTTTGTTTACAAAAATGTAAAATAAAAACAATTGACATTTTTGTTGGAACAGTATACGATAATATCGTACTAAGCAAACAGAATCTGTTATTGGAGAGAATCTGTAGAGAAAAAGTGAACACGCAACACAAATAATAAGTGTTCATAATATTATGTGAGAAAAAGTCGGTAATGTTTTTGGTGGATACCAGAAAAGGTTTACCGACCTTTTCTTTTTAGTTTTCGTTTTCCAGTAAATCTAAATACATAACACATCTTTTAAAATGCGTAGATTTTACTGCAGAATCACGATCAAACTGAAAGATTGTTTGACATATATTCCGTATTTCTTCAACACTCAAAATTTGAATATTTTTTAATAACAGCCCTGCCTTTTTATGTACATCTGGAATTGATTCAATGCTATTTACTAATTCAGCATAACTGTTCACCTCATCAACGTTCTTTAAAGTCTTTTTGGTATTATTAGGAACAATTTTGTCAAATGTATTATGTTTGTCTATGAAATTTTGCAACTTTGAACCTGGGGGAGGAGTACAAGATGCATACTTTACATATTTAAAAACAGGCAACAATCGTGTACATGGTAAAGATTTAAAGCGATCTATACACATAGAGTCAGGATTTAAATGTTTATTATCATATAGAATGTCTTCAATAATAAAATCATCATCAATTAATCCATATCCAAATTTGTTCAAAATATTTTCTTTATATCCAATTGCGATAGCAAGTGGTTTAGAACTCAGGTCTATATTATTCAAATCATCGATACCGACAATAACAGACTCAGCCTGAGCAGAAGTCATGTTTGCATCTACGATGGTTTTTATCACACGTTTAGTTTCACGAATTTTTACTGGTGAAACACCCGGGGTGATTTTATTAAGAATATCAAATACAAGACCAAAATTATCGGTGCAAATTTCAGTAATAGGAATTTCAACACCTGCGGTAGTAATAATAGTCCGTTGGATTTCCTTTAAATCTTGCTGACCTTTTTCATAGCTAATGAAAATAAAATGTTCACGTATACTTTTTAGCTGTTCCGGGGAAAGACAGCCTAAAAAATCAACAATTATATTCTGGATATTCTCATCAGTAAACGAATAACCTAAAAATATAATGGGGGATTCTGCGAACAATGTAAGCATTTTGGCAATAATCAATTTTCGAGAGTCATTAAATTTATTATAGTCCTGTTCAGTGATAACTATTGAATTGGCATCTGTGGCAGAACCATGTATCTTATATATTTCAGCAATATTATAGCTGTCAGCACCAAATAGGTCACTTTGATTTACAAAGACAGTATAATCATCGGGAAAAATTTCGTTTTCCAGAAATAGATCATAATTGGTGGTGATAATAGCTGATATTTTTGATTTTAAGGCTTTGAATTTTGATAACTCAATTTCCAAATCTTTTCTGCGGTATAGCTTTGCTTTTTTGAAGTAGTTTGCTAAATACATTTTAAATGGAGAAATGCCCCTACGAACCCAATTAGGATTTTTACTATTTCCAATTTTGATTTTTCTGTCATAAAATGCAGCATTAAATTCATTTTCGATAGTAGATGCCAGTTTGATGTTGACTTCAAAAGCAGATGCACCAGCCCTTGAAAGGGAATCTTTATGTTTTTGAAGTTGAAATAAATCTGAATTATATTTTTTGAAAGCCATTTCTAATAATTCGTCCCAATTTGGATACCTGTATAAGTATCGTTTCGATAAACCAGAACCAATAAAAAGAATTGGTAATCGATTTTGCTCAACCAATTTTTCTAAAGCATTCATGTTTTTCTCCTTTCTATTCCCATTTAAGTACCAGCAATGCTGGAATTATAATTTCCTGCGAAGCTCCACAACTTTTCCAAGAATTTTTACTGGTTTCTCCAATACATCTTGATTGGAGAAGTACATTGGATCATAAGATGGATTATTTGAAATCAGTTCAATACCATCTTTATATTTACGAAGACGTTTGCAGGTCGCATCATTTCCGTTGACGGTTGCGATGACAGTATCTCCGTTCTCTGCGTCCTCCTGACAGCGGATGATAACAATGTCACCGTCACAAATATTAGGAAGCATGGAGTTACCTTTTATAATCAATCCAAAATATTCGCCAGTTTTTGCCATATCCTCAGAGATTTCTTCTGTATCAACAATATCTTCAACCATTTCAATAGGTATGCCTGCAGCAACACGACCGTAGATATTTATGACAACTCCTTTTGAGCGTTGTTTCTTGCTGGATAAAGATGAATCATCTGTAGAAGTAGGAAGCCGTTCATCTATTAAATCAGATTTTTCTATATGAAAATAATCAGCTAATCTTTGAACTTTACCCATTCGCGGGAGTGCAATTCCTTTACACCATGTATTGAATGTTTGAGGAGATACAGAAATGGCATCTGCAACTTCTTTTTGAGTTTTATTATATTTAGATAAAAAATAATTCAAATTTTTTGAAAAAATTCTTTTCTGATCTATTTCGGTCATTGGTAGCCCTCCTTTTAATGTTATAATACAATATAAATTGATAAATAGCAACAAAAAAACAAAAAAAATTTGATTTCAGTATTGACATCAAATTAAATTTGATTTATACTTAAATCATCAAATGACAGGGAGGTGAAAACAATGAGCCAAAAGAAAGGCAATAAAAAAGACAAGCACGATATCGCAACTATCGCACTTGTCACAGCCATAATCAGTTTAATAAGTCAAATCGTTGATTTAATCAATAAACTGATCAAATAAAATATGGTGGAGGGAGAGAAATCTCCCTCTTAGAAAAAAATACCTTTTATGTGGTTCATTGTCAAGATATATTTGAAATAAGTTGAAAGGCGGTGAAAACTATGTTTGGAATAACGATGGATGTGGTTCAAATTGCATTAGATCTTGTTATGGTTGTACTGCTGGCAAAGCTGGTAAAGAGAAAATAATAAGTCTATAGCTGTCCTAACGGCTATACGGGGGAAGAAAGAGGTGAATTAAAAAATGGAAACATTGCAGATTTCTCTGGCAGCAGCTAGGGTTAATGCGGGGATGACGCAAGATGAAGTGGCAAAAAAAATGCATGTATCTAAAAATACGGTTGTCAATTGGGAAAAAGGAAAGACAGAACCTACAATTTCACAGTGCCGAGAGTTAAGTGAAATGTACAGGATGCCATTGAAGTATATTTTTTTACCCTAAAAATCAAATTTAATTTGATTCAACTGTTTGCAGCAGAGAAGAACATGGTGTAGAAGGGAGGGACAAGGGTGCCAACATATAAAATTGTGGGAATTATTGTGATTTGGATTTTGTGGGCGATCTCAAATGCAATTATAAAAAAAATAGAACCACACTCAAAAGCGTGGTTTGTGTGGTTCTGTTTTATAGCTGTAGCGTTTACGATATTTAGCTTAATCGGAGAATCTTAAATTTTCCAATTCTTCACGAAAAGCTAAAGATAATTTTGATAGATTCTGGTGGTAATTTTTCAATTCATCATCTGGAAGAATTCGACATTCAGTGAAATTTTCCGTGTAGGTGATGAAATCAGATAAAAGTTTATGTGTTTTATCTGTGCAAAACAGAATAACGTTGCTAGATGCTGTGAGTAAATCAACATAACTTTGTGAATCGGAAGGATCATAGACGAAATTTCCAGCAGCTTCGATAAAACGTATGTAAGCATTTTTCTTATCAGTGTAGTTTTTCTCAGTTTGTGAATGAAAAATTTCCTGTTTTACACGTAATTCGGCAACAGATTTATCATAATCTAAATCCATTTCATGTATTTTCTGCTGTTGTTTGTTATTGATGAGTGCAACAACAACAGAGGATACAAAAGATGAAACAGCAATAATGGTACTGATTGTCCATGTGAGTTTTATTCCCATATAGAATCTCCTTTCTATTAAACTTGGCTCTGACAGGAGCCTGTACATAGATTATAGGAGAGCAAAACGAAAAAAGCAATTACAACAGAGTGAGGTGACAGGGAAATGAATGTGGAAGTGAGGAAACTGGAAATCCGCAGAGATATTAAAAAGCGAACGTTTGAAGTTATGTTGGATGGAAACCCGATTAATGGAGTGAAAGCATACGAGCTTAAATCCTTGGAAAATGGTGAACCAGAACTTAAGCTCACACTCAACATATCAGATTTTGATGTTGAATTGACTTGAACAGAAAGAGGATAAAAATGAGAGCAAAAACAGTGAATGTAATAATGACGGACACCTTTGAGGGAAAAGGAACACCGGAAGATCCAGCATGTACCATGAGACGGTATTGGACGTTGGAGGGTGAGTTGATCGCAGAAAATCTTTACTTGGGTGAATGCGTGAAGCCCAAAATCAAACAGCGAAAAATACATAAGAATATTGACGGATTACGGCAGGAGAAACATGATCCGGAGCAACTTGTAAACCAGATAGACAAGTTGATTCTGGATGAATACGAAAAAATAAGAGAGAAATCTGAAAACTATTCTGATTTGAAAGAAAGCTGTAAAAAGAGAAGCCGGGAAATTGGATATCGGCATTCGGAACTTGGTACATATATAGATAGAAAATTTGCAGAGTTTGTAAAAGAAGATCTGAAAAATAAAAAAGTGGAGGACAGAGAATGAGAAAAGTCCTGCTTCTTGCAACACTATTCGCCATTCTGATTTTGAATGGATGTGCAAAAGCGGTTAGTACACAGGAAACACATGTGCAGGTAAAAATCGTGGACGAGTCATATGAACCGGAAAATGTATTGCAGATGTATACCGGAAATGGCTGGCAAACGATGATAGAGCCGGCAGAGCATAACATTTTTGTCGAATATAAAGGTGAACGATACAGGATTAATGACAAAGATGCATATGAAAAGTATTCGGATAAGATTGGCGAATATACCAATGGAACGTTGAGAACAAAGAAATACGATGATGGATCAGAGCAATATGAAATTATCGGATTAGATTAAACAGCGGCAATAGCCGCTCCTGCGCTGGTAGTTCAGATGGTTAGAGCAACCGCCTCATAAGCGGTAAGTCGTGGGTTCGAGTCCCACCCGGCGCATTTACATTAAAAGAAAGGAGCAATAGACATGGCAGATGAAAGAAAAAAGCGCATGGAAGAAGAACTGGCGAAACTTGGCATTTATACAGTAGATGATCTGAACGAAGCAATTAAAAAAGAGAAACCGTTAGATCTGTCGTTGATGATTGGAAAACTGGATACTGTTCAGAACGCAGGATAAATGACCGTGCTGGTTCACTGTCCTGTAGTGGGGCATCAACCTAACTCACGATCCAATACAACACTTTGACATTAAAGACGGAATAATTCTCTTTTTTATAAAAGCGATGCCCCACTATAGGGCAGTGAAAGAAAGATACGGACATTTATGGGATGCAAAAAAAGAAACAGACAAAATGAGGAAAGAGGTGAAATACAAGTGAAATCAATAATTGCAAAAGTGATGATTGCCTGTGGCGGTCTGATCGCAGTCTTTGGAGGAATGGGATTAAATTCAGAAGGCGATGCAGGATTTATACTGGCATTCAAAATTACGGCTGTTGGTCTGACAATCGCCGGTGCAGGAATAATTTTGAACAAATTAAAAGAGCGCGACACCCTGAGAAAGTACACGCGCTCACACTAACAGCATAGGTATAAAACCTATGTCTGGAGTATATCAGACGAGGAGTGAAAAGTAAATGAAAAAGTACAAATTTACAGGAGAAACAAAGACAATCGACTTACCATTTGGAACAGTTACGTTACACAGAATCAAAGCCGTTGTTGAGTTCGGACTTGTAAAAGTCGGTGATCTTGGCGGTTGGATTGAGAAAGAAGAAAATCTTTCACATGAAGAAAATGCTTGGGTTTGCGGTAATACCAAGGTTTACGGTGATGCCAAGGTTTACGGTGATGCCGAGGTTTGCGGTAATGCCAAGGTTTGCGGTAATGCCGATGTTTACGGTGATGCCAAGGTTTGCGGTAATGCCAAGGTTTGCGGTAATGCCAAGGTTTACGGTGATGCCAAGGTTTGCGGTGATGCCAAGGTTTGCGGTAAAGCTTGGGTTTGCGGTGATGCCGATGTTTACGGTGATGCCAAGGTTTGCGGTAATTCCAAGGTTTGCGGTAATGCCAAGGTTTGCGGTAATGCCGAGGTTTGCGGTAATGCCGAGGTTTGCGGTAATGCCAAGGTCTTTTCTGCTGACCACGTTTTAGTGATTGGTGCTATTGGCAGTAGAAATGATTTTACTACATTCTTTAGGGATAAGGACAATGAAATTACTGTGAAATGTGGTTGTTTTCTTGGAAAAATTGATAAATTTCTCGAAAAGGTAACACAGACACATAAAGATACAAAACATGCACTTGTATACAGAGCGGCAGTTGAAGTTGCAAAATTGCAGATCGATCTCACGGAAAAAGTACAAGGAGATGAAAAAGTAAATGGAAAAAGCAAAATTAAAATATATTGAAGAACAGTGTAACCAGATGCTTACCGGGTTATACAGACTGAGACACATTGATAAAAGTGAAGGTAGATTGCAGCTTTGTAGCATCATTATGGTTAAAAGCGGGATTGAGATTATTGCGGCAGCATTAAAACGACCTGTGAAAATTGTGAGCAAAGATCATGTGTATTTTAAAGAAGTAACCTGCAATGGAATACGTTTCAGTCAAATGGGATTTTATCCAAAAATACATAAATAACTAAATATTTTCCACTGTCCTGTAGTCGGACGCTTTACAGCAACTGCAGACTACTACAGAACATAAACAGATACGTTTTGAAATTCCTCATAAAAATAAACCTTAAAATATAACAAGCGTCCGACTACAGGGCGGTGGAAGTATATGGTCCGGTCAGGTAAATCTTGCCCGGACATTAAAAAACCTTTTTTCGGGATAAGCCGGGTAAAACCGGCATTCGTACCAGTATAAGTATATTAAAGTTAGGGAAATAGACATGTATAACCGGGAAAGATGGATTTTTTTGAATTCAATAGAAACTGAATGCAAGTATGCCGGGAAGTATGGGGCAAAGGGTGAAAAGAGAGCCAAACGGAAAAAGCCAACACCGGAACAGGTGGCAAAACAGAACCAGATCAATAAAGAGAACCGGATCAGAAGACTCATCAAAGCGAATTTCTATCCAGCCGATCTATGGGTAACGTTGAAATATCCAAAGGGAACCAGAAAACCATTTGAAGAAGTCAGAAAAGACATGAACAGATTCCTTGGAAAACTCCGGTATCGATACAGAAAGATTGGGAATGAGCTGAAATACATCTATCGGATAGAAATCGGGAAACGTGGAGGTATCCATGTACATATTCTGGTGAATCGAACATCTTGTTCGAAAGGAACTGATGTACTGATCACCGAGTGCTGGACGGAGGGATTTACACATTTCACACCGATCAGAGAAGCAGGCGGGTATAAAGATCTGGCTGAGTACATTGCAAAACCGGTTCCAGAAGAACAGAAAGAACATGAAGCCGCAGAACAGACAAAGGCATATCATCCGTCCAGAAACCTGATCAGACCGAAGCCGGAGCGAAAGACATTTTTCAGGTGGACGATGAGAAAACTCCTGGAGGATGGTCCGAAACCTACACCGGGATTTTATATCGTGAAAGAGTCAATTGTGTCCGGAATAAATAAATTCACAGGGATGTCATACCTGCGTTATACAGAACAGAGAATTAAAGAGGTGAAACGAGAATGAATCTAAAAAATACAAAGAGGTCAGAGGACACGGAGCAGATTGCAGTCGTCTACTGGGCGATGTATAACGCTGCACAGTATCCGGAACTAAAATGGCTGCATCATGTCCCAAATGGTGGCAGGAGAAACAAGCAGGAAGCGGTGAAACTGAAACAGATGGGAGTAAAATCTGGTGTATCTGATCTGTGCCTTCCGTACCCGAAAGGGAAGTATTGTGGCCTGTATATCGAGATGAAATACGGACAGGGACGACATCAGGAATCACAGAAGGAATTTTTGACGGATATGGCAGAAGCAGGACACTATGTTGCTACCTGCTATACAGCGGAGGATGCAATTCAGGTACTTACGGAATATTGTAGTCTGCCAAAGGCTACAGAACTGAAATTATCACCAATTGCAGAACCGGTGAAACTGATGCCATATCAGAAAATGAAAGAAGCGAATAACAGCATCTGGAAAGAGGGAACAGTCACGCAGCCTAAATGGAGGTAGCTATGGAATACGAAAACACGGAAGATCCGGAACAGAGACGTAAGGAGATACATCGTTTCTATGATCTGTTCCTGCCAGCACAGAAAAAGTATGGACTGACAGCATCATGCAGGACATCACTATTTTATGATAGCTCTATCCGGATCTGGCAGGGCGAAGGAAAAGACAAGCAGTTGATTATAAAGGTGGAAAATGCCAGTGAAGCAAGGTGCTACGCTTTGGCAGCAGAAGACCTGCGACATTGGATGAACAAAAAGAAAGAACAGAATATTAAGATGCCGAAGGTATGTTGATATAAAAATGAAAAAGGAGCAGATCATCATGAAGATTATTACGGTAATGAACCAGAAAGGCGGAGTTGGAAAGACAATGACATCGGCAGCGATCGCTTATATTCTGGGAGAAGAAATGAAAAATAGAGTATTGATTGCTGATGCAGATCAGCAAGGGAACGTGTCTATGCTGTATGGGGTGTATGATCCGGAGGGGTTAGGAATGCCGGAACTTCTGGAAGCACATCAGGCAGCAGGAGGGGCATACTCTACGAAAGAACTGATCCAACAGACAACATATTCCAACATTCAGATCATTCCAGCAAATGGGTATCTGATGCGTACTAATGCGGAACTGCTTCTGGTAGAACGGGAAGACCAGATTTTGCGTTTTTCAGCGGCTATGAATGAGGTACGGACAGAATACGATTACTGTATCGTGGATTGCGGATTGCTGCTTGATATGACAGTGATGAACGTACTGGCGGCAGCAGATCTGGTAATTGTTCCGGCTAAGATCGGTGGGTTTGAAATCGGTGCGATCAATAACATGGTCGAGCAGCTGGAAACCTTCCGAGACTTCAATGAGGATATCCGGATGAAGGTACTGTTGACGATGAAACAGAAAAATAAAACTACGCTGCAGGTAGAAAGCTGGATGAGAGACAAGGAAAGTTATGAATGTTTTGAGACAGCAGTGCGCCGGTCTGTTGTGGCAGAAAAATCAACGATGGAGAGAGCACCATTGCCAGCGTTCTCACGAAATTGCGCAGCTACAAAAGACTACCGGGCAGTGTGCCAGGAATTGATAAAAGAATTGTAAGAAAGACGAGGAAACAGAAATGGCATGGAATGCAATGGATGCGTTGAACAGGAACACACAGGCAGCAGTCACTGACGAAAGACCAAAAGCCAGATTCAGGGTTCGGGATATCAACATTAAAAAGATGTATAGCAATGATGCAAATTTCTACAGTATGCAGGACGTTGAGCAGCTGGCACAGAAGATCTATGCAGTAGGTCTGTTGGAAAATCTGACAGTGGTACATGATCCATGCGATAGAGGAGAGTACCGGATCATTGCCGGGGAACGAAGATGGAGAGCATTGAACCTGCTTGTGGAGCGTGGATATAAGGAATTTGAGATTGCTTCGTGCCAGGTAAAGACACCAGCGGAAGAACATGAGGAAATGGTGCAACTCATTGTGGCGAATGCATACAGAAATAAGACAGTTAAGGATATTCTGGAGGAAGAACAGAAACTGAAAGAGACGCTCCAGTACATGAAAAAGAATAAAATCCCTCTGCAGGGCTATCAACTTGATAGTGGCAGGCTTCGGGACGTTATTTCCGACATGCTGAACCTGCCAGCGACTAAGATTGCACAGATCGAAAGTATTAATAAGCGGTTACTTCCGGAGTTCACGGAAGAACTGAAAAACGGTGATCTCACATTTTCCGCTGCATATGAATTGAGCGGATTGCAGGAGGAAAGCCAGAAGGTGCTGTTGAACCAGTACAAAGAGAATGGGTTGACGTTCAAAGAAGTGAAAGAAATTAAACGGCAGCAGGAAGAAAAGGCAGCAGCGGAACAGATTACAGGGCAGATGACAATCAATGAGGTATGTGATTCAGCAGATGATACAATTCTGAAATCTGAGAAAACGATAGAACCTGCACAAGAAACAGAAAACGAAGAACAGGAAAAAACACCGGATGTCCCGGTACATATGAACAATATGGAGAAAACGAAGCCAGAAAAGCCTGTAGAAATTGAAAAACAGGGGAATGGTGTCGCGGATCAGCAGCAGAGAACCAGAAAAATTGACGAAAATAGGATAGAAAGTGTGGAAATCAGAGTGGGAACAGAAAAAAACGAAGCAAAAGAATATGCACAAAAATTCAGGGAACTGGCAGACATCATGGATGAAATTGGCAGATTAGATGAAAGTGAAAACATTGAATCAGAAGATGTGATAGAAGAATATGAAAACCTGTTTAACAAATTTAGAGAAAAAGTGAACGAGATCAGAAAAGTGTGGCAGTCACAGAAAGGGACAAAATGAAACTGAGCAGAGAAGAAATAGCAAGGAGACAGGGCATGGAATATGCCCTGAAAATTGCAAAGGAAAAAGGTATTGAGGGACTTGAACAGGAAATAAAACGGAGAGGTCGCACAGTGGCACCGTGTCTGGTTCCTCAAAAAGAAATGGATGAGTTTACACTGAAAGTTAAACAGAATGCTACTGGAGTAGTGACGGCACTGTCAGAAATGGTATTGAGGGATAAGTTCGGATTTGGAACAACGCGGATGAACCGTTTCAAGGATTATATCAATGAACTGGCAGACAGCATCGAAAAAGATTATCTGACCGTAGATGATGTGATCAGCACGATCAGGGATGAAACGGGAATAGATCTGGAATTTTCAAGGAATGATTCGGACGTAATTGTAAAAGGTGGAAAAAATGTACAAGGACATGGTATGGCTGGCAGAAATGGCAAAAGGGTTCCGCGAGGCGGCAAACGTTATTGATGAGATCATAGAGATAAAAATGACGATTAATGCCAACGGAAATGCCACAAAGAAAGATGTCCGCCGGTTGAGCGAACTGATGAAAAAATACGAAGAAATATTGACGCGGGAAAAGGAGTGGTAAGGATGAATAAGGTTGTATTAATGGGACGTACTACCAGAGATGTGGAAGTACGGTATTCTGGTGAGACTGCTGTGGCAAGAATGACGCTGGCAGTAGATAGACGAATCAAAAAAGAACCAGAGGGACAGCAGGCAGATTTTGTGTCTTGCGTAGCTTTTGGAAAGACAGCTGAATTTTTGAGTAAATATGGCATTAAGGGAACGAAGTTCGCCATATCTGGAAGAATCCAGACAGGAAGCTACACGAACCGTGATGGTGTGAAAGTATATACTACCGATGTTGTAATCGAAGAAGTGGAATTTGCAGAAAGTAAAGGGGCAGCAGAAAACCATAAGGCAGTAGAACCAAAACCTGTCAGCACGGATGAGAATGGATTTATGAATATTCCGGACGGGATAGATGAAGAACTGCCTTTTTCATAAAAGCACAGAGAGGAGGGGATACAGTGTCATTGAAACAGGTTACTGATGAGATTGTAAAGAGAATCAGAAAAACAGAGCCGGAGAGACAATCAGAAGATCTGGAAAACGCGAAAGAACAGAGCGGGAAAACTGAACCGGATAGAAGCAGCACATCACCTGCGGTTGTGCAGGTGGAAAAACCAGATAGACGGGTTGTACCTACTGTAGCACAGCTCCAGAATAATAACTGGCGCAAGATGCATGGCATACCGATGAAAAGAGATTGCGCAAAAAACAAGACCAGAAAAATGACGATAGAAAAAATGTGTCAGATTCTGACACAAAGATATCCAACGTTTGCAGAAGAATTAGCATCGTTATACATGGAAATATGGATAGTACTAGAGAATGGCAAACAGGTGATAACGGTTGAAAAAGATAAAACAGGTCAATATGTTCGAATGGATACCTGCAATACATTTGATGCTGGTCTGGAAACAATGGTGTTTAGATGTGATCAGAACGGAGAAGTAAAAAACTGGGAAGAACTGGATGATATGCATTATGGAAATGTAACCGAGGCAACAGAGGGACATATAAGGATGATGGAGAAGTGGATGCATGAAGAAAATGGTGAATCATGAAAAACGAGCAGATGAATAGAAAGAGAACAACAGAGTTCCTTGGAAAAATTCTTGAAGAAGATCGACTTGCTGGAATGGGGAAATATTGGGCAAAAGAAGTCAGTATCGATTATGGAACGAAAGATGTAAAAAGAATTGATTTTATGCAGTTTGAACCTGCGGGAGTTACTTCAATCAGTGCCATTGAAAAAGGAATATTTATTTGCTATGAGATAAAGAGTTGCCGTGATGATGTATTCAGTGGGAACGGTTTAAATTTCATCGGAGAAAAGAATTATATAGTGACTACAATGGCATGTTGGAAAAGCATCCAAGAAGATATGAGAAACGGAAAACTTGATAGGCATATTAAGACATGTTGCCCGAACTCGTCACACAACTACGGAATTATGGTGGCAATACCACTGTGGAGTAAAGTAGAAGATGAGTATGCCAATCCTACCCCTTTAGATCAGGCAAAGGATTGGATGCTTACGGTGGTGATTCCGTGCAGGATTGGGCTGAGGAAGAGAAGTATCACAGAAATGCTTTTTTACATGCTTAGAAGTGGAAAGTAGGTGCAGAGAATGAAAAAGACTGATGAACAGCTGCAACAGGAAGTAGCAGAGATACGGCGGTTTGTGGATGGGGATAGTAAACAGATTGCAAAGAAAGTGATTCCAATTGCATACAATGCGGCAATTGGAACAGCAATGGGATATTGTTCAGCATGTGGTTCACTGCCATTAAGAGAATGTGATTGCGCATATTGTCCGAATTGCGGGCAGAAATTAGATTGGAGTGATGTGAAATGAACGAAAGATTTTTGATGAAAGCAAAACATATCGAAACAGGTAACTGGATAGAGGGATATTATTACAAAATGGCTGAAACAACATATTGTCCGATTGGAGATGTACCACCAGTTCCAGTACATCACTACATACTGCATGAAACAATGACAGATTGGGGACTTCCTAACAGAATGTTGCAGTATGAAGTTGATCCAGATACACTTTGCCAGTGTACAGGTCTCAAGGACAAGAACGGCAAACAGATCTACGAGAATGACATCATGGAAGGATATATTGACGATCTATTTCCGGAAGATATATCACAATTTAAGGTGGTGTGGAATGGCAACGGATGGGTAACAGTGCAGGCTGGATGTATGGATAGAGAGTATATTAGTAGTTTCGAAACAGAAAACTTCGAAGTAGTAAGGAATGCTTTCGACAATATTTCTAATAGATCAACTAAACAGTTGAACAAAGAGTTGAACTATTGTGACATTACTTGATTACCTTGCATCCATGGGAGGAAATCCAGAATGGAGCCTGTCATATCTTAGATGGCAGCAGCTAAGAGGTGAAATACAGATAAGTGGCAGCAGGGCAGAGCTGCAAGAGAATAAGGGAGGCGATGCCGTTGGAGAAGATGATTCTGGTTGAGTATGCGGACATGAAAGAAGAGATAAAAGATTTAAGAAAACGGATCCAGAAATTGGAATCCGAAATAGGAAAATTAGAAAACAGCATCGTAACCGATTCTGTAAGTTGCGGGAAGAAAGGCAAAAAGCCATTGGGTACCGTGAAGGTTAGTGGAGTACCAAATGGATTGATATCCAGAAAAAGAACCACACTGGCAGCAAGGCGGGCATTACTGGTGGAGCGTGAAGCAAAACTTCTGGAGCTGATGAATGAAGCTGAGGAATACATAAACAGCATCGAAAAGAGTGAACTTCGGATGATGTTTGAGTTCTACTACATAGATGATCTGACCTGGTGTCAGGTAGCACATCGAATGAACCAGGCATTTCCAAAGCGCCGGATCAAATATACAGAAGATAATTGTCGGATGCGTCACAACCGGTTTCTGGATGAAAACGAAAAAGATTTGAAAAAAATATAAAATGTTCGGTCATGTTCGCCAAAAATATGTTTTAATGTAAACTGAGCAAAGAAAGAAAAAAACATTACTTTTCCTAAACCACAAAAAAGGCAGTCTAATACAGATTGTCTTTTTTATAAATTCTTCTGAAAACTATTGACATACGTACACGTATATGATATAGTATATTCAGGAGGTGAGATAAGGATGAGTAAGAAGCGGAAACGCAAAAAGAAAAAGAACCTGATAAAACTTGTGATAGAACTGCTAATAGCCTTAGGAACGTTCTTAGCAGGACTTGCAAGTTTTATACAGGCTCTCAAGTAAGGTAAGGGGCGAAAGCCCCGAACCTTTTATCAATTATAACTCATCTTGAAATATATGAAAAGTACAAAGTTTAATGTATTATTTGTAATTGCCGCATGGATCATTTTCATAGCTTCCGGAAGAAATATATATGCTTCTGTGATACTTATGTGTGCAGGTGCATATATGTTAGCGGACGTAATTGGAAGATTAATGAAAAGGAAGCGGTAAATCATGGAAGAAAAAAAGAAAAGACCACAGGATCGATGGGATGAAAAAGCTGGCATGATCTCAAAAACCTATAAGGTTAATAAGAAAGTGGCAGAGGAGTTCCAAGTAGCATGCAAGGAAAAAGGAATTGCAATGGGTGTTCAATTAACGAACATGATGAAAGAATTTATAGAAAATAATAAATAGCAGAATTTAGCATTGATTAGGCAGCAGGATTTACCTGCTGTCTTTTCTTTATGCAAAAAAACGGGAGCCGGAGGAGAGGAACATGGCAGAGAGCAGACTGATTACAATTTCACAAGCAGAAATAAGTCCGAATCCGGTTCAGGTAAAAAAGAGTTATGTGATCCGAGTCACGATAGCAAATAAGGTTTACGGACTGGATTATCCATATAACTACCCATATGATTACACACCAAAAAGAAAAGGAGATCAAAGTATGAGTGTAAAAACAGTACAGGCGGTCGTTAATGGTCAGTCAATCACACTGACTTATAATTCGACCAGTGGCAAATGGGAAGCGACAGCAACCGCACCAGCTAAGTCCAGTTATACTCTGACGGGACATTATTATCCCGTTACAGTAAAAGCAACAGATGAAGCGGGGAACACCACCACAAAGGATGCAACAGACAGCACGCTTGGCAGCAGCTTACAGTTAAAGGTTAAAGAGAAAGTTGCACCAGTGATCACAATTACATCACCGACAGCAGGACAGTATCTAGCTAACAGTACACCGGCTATTACATGGAAGATCACAGATGATGATTCTGGAGTAAACCCGTCAACTATTGCGCTGAAAGTAGACAATGTTGCGGTGGATGCGTCCAAGATCACAAAGACAGCAGTTACAGGCGGATATACATGTAGCTATACTCCGGCAACTGCACTGACAGATGGAGAACACACCATCATTGCAACTGCAAGTGATTACGATGGAAATGCAGCAACACAGAAATCTGTAACATTCACAGTAGATACTATCCCGCCGACATTATCCATTTCCACACCGGTAGCAGGACTTGTAACAAATAAATCTACAGTAACTGTAACAGGTACTACAGACGATGCTACAAGCAAACCGGTAACAGTAACTGTCAATGGTACAACTGTAACAGTCGCATCAGACGGCTCATTCAGCAAGGATGTAACACTGACAGAGGGCAGCAATACTGTTACGATCATTGCAAAGGACAAAGCTGGAAAGACCACAACTGTAACCAGAACCGTAACTTTGGATACAAAGGCTCCGGTTATCAAGTCTGTAACAATGACACCGAACCCGGTAGATGCAGGAAAGACTACATCATTGCTGTAGAGGTTAGCGACTAAATGATCACGCAGGTATGGGGCATGCTTGAAGACAGCAGGATTGTCTTCAATAAAACAGATGGAAACATCTGGAAAGCAACCGTCCCATTTATGGAGAGTGGCGAGTATATCGTCGCTCTCTACGCTGTGGATGAAGCTGGTAATCAGGCATACATGGCAACAATCCTGTACACGGTTGATCTGGAAAAACTCCGGTATGAAATAAAAATGCTGGACTATTCAGCACAGGGAAGCATGAGAGATTTTAAGGTTATACTGGAAAAACTGGAGGGGAGCGTGACATCTGTTGGCAATACTGAGAATGTATCAGGGCGAGAAAAGAAAACTGTATCTGTCCGTAAAATCCGAGGATAATCTGCCCTTCGAAATTACCAGTGCTAGGTATGAAGTCTGGAATTGTGACACTAATGAAAAAGAAGCAGAGGGAACATGTGAAATAGATGATCATGTTCTGCCTTGTACTATGCAGGCATCTACTACCGGACTGCATGAGATTCGTTTTTATTTTCAGATTGCAGGAGAAGAAATCATCCGGACGATACATGTGGCGGTGGGAAAGACATGACACAGAATGAATTGACTGCATGGATCCGCGAATTGATACAGGAGAATAAACTGTACCAGTTCTATAAGAGCAGACAATGGTTGGAACTTCGGCAGCAGGTGGTTCGCGAAGCACACAATGAATGTGTGAAATGCAAACAGAAAGGAATCATCAGACCAGTGGACGAAGTTCATCATGTTCAATACGTCCGGTCACATCCGGAGCTGGCACTGAGCAGGACATACGTCTATCACGGAGTAGAACAACCGAACCTGTTGCCACTGTGCCACCGTTGCCATGATGAGATACACGGCAGATTTGGGAATAGAAAGAAAAAACAGGTGAATGAGGAACGGTGGTAAGCCCCCCGTACCCCCTATACCCCTGAATTTGGGGAAGGGCTTACAACGGAAGAAGGGCACGACTAAACCGGGCGCACTCGCGCGTGATAAAAAAATAAAAAAAGTTGGAGGAGAAAATCTTGAAAAAAACCAGAGCACCGACTGAGAAGAAAAAGACAACGCGAGCACCGTCAAAGACGAAAATAAAGGAATCTCTGATCAAACAGTTGGAAGCAAAAAATGCAAATGTTGCTCATTTTCAGGATCTGATTTATGACTATCTACAGCTGTATGATACGAAAAAAATGCTGCAAAAAGATATCAAAACGCGTGGAGTTTCGTATGAAACACTGTCAGCATCGGGTGTTCCAATTATGAAACAAAACCAATCTATCAAAGATCTGGTTGCTGTGGAAAAACAGATGTTGTCGATCTTAAAAGAGATGGGACTGACCACGGATGCACCAACCGGAGGAGATGTGATGAATGATGATCTGTAAGGAAATAGATGAATATATCGCATATGTTCGGAGTGGTGAGTACCGTGTCTGTGAAGAACAGCTTTTGCTGTGTGATTTTGTTGAAAAAGTATTCCGGGAAGAAGATATTTATGTAGATGAGGAACAGCTTCACCGTTATCTTGGCTTGCAGAAATATTTTCCGTATGAATTGCTTTTGTGGGAAAAATTTTGTTTTGCATTGCACAATTGCACCTACCGATCAGACGGACAATTAAGATTTCCACACCTTTTTGTCATGGTTGGACGTGGTGCGGGGAAAAACGGATACCTGGCTTTTGAAAATTTTGCATTGGTAACGCCTGTAAACGGGGTGAAAAATTACAACATAGATATGTTTGCAACATCTGAGGACCAGGCAAAGGCGACATTCAAAGATGTTTATGAGATTCTGGAGTCAAATAAAATATATTTTAAAAATTATTTTAAGTGGAATCTGGAAGAAATAACGAATCTGCGAACCAGATCAACGTTGAAATATCACACAAAAGCACCGGGAACAAAAGATGGCGGTCGCCCTGGAAAGGTTGATTTTGATGAATACCATGCTTACCAGGATTATAAATTGATCAATGTTGTAACTACCGGTCTGGGAAAAGTGGAACATCCAAGAAAAACAATCATCACGACAAACGGTGATGTCAGGGACGGTCCGTTGGATGTAAAACTGAACGAAAAACTGGATGTTTTGCACGGAAGAAGACCGGATAACGGAGAATTACCGTTTATCTGCAGGCTTGGAGAGAATGCGGAAGAACAGGTGAAGGACAAGAAAAACTGGTATATGGCAAATCCATCGTTGCAATATTTTCCAACCCTGCTTCATGAAATGGAACTGGAGTATGAGGATTATAAAAGTGATCCGGTGAATAATTCCGCATTTCTGACAAAACGAATGAACAGACCAAAAATGGAAACTGAATGCAGCGTTACTGCATGGGAAAATCTGGTGGCGGCAACACAGGAAATTGATGAAAATGCACTGGAAGGTAGTAGCTGTGTGGCAGGAATAGATCTTTCATTGACAAATGATTTTACCGCCATAGGATTATTGTTCAAAAATGGAGAAAAACGGTTCTGGATTCACCACACATGGGTATGCGAAAACTCTCTTGATCTTCCAAGAATCAAATATCCTTTAAAACAGGCAGAAGCGGAAGGTGTTTTGACGTTTGTGAAAGAAACACAGATTGATCCAAAATTGGTTGCAAATTGGATTGTGGATAAGGCAAAAAAATTTCGTATTGAGATGATCACAATGGATTATTTTAGATACACCGTATTGAAAGATGCGCTAAGAGATATAGGATTTACTCCGGAAAGAGGAAATGTAAAAACGATACGTCCGTCAGATCTGATGAAAGTGGCGGTTACGATTGGCTATATTTTCTCCAAGAAATTGCTGACATGGGGAACCAGTACAATCATGCGGTGGTATACGTGGAATGTAAAAGCAGAAATCAATGACAAGGGAAATGTGGAATATAAAAAAATAGAACCAAAAAGCAGAAAAACAGACGGTTTTATGGCATTTGCAGCAGCCATGACGCAGGAAGACAAGATAAAAGCACGTGTAAAGATTGGTGGAAGATTAAGAACTATCTGCTGATCAGAAGGGGGAATGTGAATTGAAAGTATTTGATTTCCTGGGAAAATTCTTAGGAAAAGTAAAAATCGGATCTTCGGAAACGATAGCCATTGAAGTACCGGAACAGATTTATTTCCGGGAGGCTGCCATTTATACGGCGGCATCATTGATTGCCAATGCGATCAGCCTGAGTGAGTTTCGGGTGTTTTCTGATAACCGTCCGGTGATCAATGAGGATTATTTCACTTTGAATGTGGCACCGAACAAAAACGAGAACAGCACACTGTTCTGGCACCGTGTGATCAACAAAATGATCCGAAATCCGGAGGGTGCACTGGTGGTGGAAATTAACGGCGAACTGCATTGCGCGGAAAGTTTCAGCATCCGGCAGGAACGTCCGGTGCTTGGAAATCTGTATGATGGTGTAGTTCTGTCTGGTGGCTTCCAGATGGACCGCATTTTTCGGGCAGAGGAAGTTTACCTGTTCAAAATGGAAGATGAAAATATCTGCAATGTGATCAATGGATTGTATGCAGAATATGGGAAACTGTTGGAAACAGCAGCACGGGCATTCCGGGACACGAACGGGCGAAAGTTCAAACTTAAAGTCGACAGTGTGAAGACGGGAGATACTGAATTTGCCAATGAGTATCAGAATGTCATTGCTGAAAATATCAAAGCGTACATGCAGAATGAATATGCAACCTATGTGGAGTATGACGGTGAGGAACTGAAAGAGGAATCCGGAAACAAATCCGCAAAGGACAGTTCAGATCTGATCAAACTCCGGGAAGATATTTTTAATATTGTCGGACAGGCATTCAAAATCCCGCAATCATTGATGACAGGGCAGGTTACAAATGTGAAAGACATCGGGGATGTATTCCTGACGTTTGCTGTGGATCCATTCGCAGATGCGATCACGGCGGTACTGAATAAGCGTGCCACAAAAGAAGAATACCTGCAGGGAAATTATTACCAGTGCTATACCGGTAAGGTAAAACACCGTGATCTGTTCGATATGGCGACCAGCAGTGACAAATTGATCGCGTCCGGAGTGATGTGCGTGGATGAGGTCCGTGAGGAAAACGGATTGATGCCGCTTAACACACCGTGGAGCCGACAGCATTGGATGACAAATAACTACAGCCGGGTGGAAGATCAGGCAAAACCGGCAGAAGGAGGGACTGAGTGATGGGAAAACTCCCAAAACTGTACTACATGTTCAACACACAGGGGAATGTGCACAACATCTACCTGTATGATGACATCGAAGAAAAAGGTGACTGGAACTGGGAAACATGGACCAGAGATGATTCTGAAACCAGTGCAAAGCATTTTCAGGAAGAACTGGCACAGATTCCGGAAACGGATGAAATCTGTCTGTACATCAATTCTAATGGCGGCAGCGTCAAAGAGGGGACGGCAATTTACAACCAGTTAAAGCGCCATGGAGCGCATAAGACAGGCTATGTGGATGGTGTAGCTCACAGTATCGCATTTGTGATCCTACAGGCTTGTGATAAGCGTGTCATGGGTGAGGGAACCAGTGCACTGATTCATGAAATGTGGGTATGCACGGCAGGAAATGCCGCAGAACTTCGTGCAGAAGCGGACAAGCTGGATGAAATGATGAAATCATCCCGTGCACTGTTTATGCAGCGCGCAAAAAATATCACAGAGGATGAACTGCAACAGATGATGGAAAAAGAAACCATCCTGACACCGGATAAGGCACTGGAATATGGTTTCATTGATGAAATTGCCGGTCGTGAAGCAGATGATCCGCTGATCGTACCGGATGAACCGTTGCAGAACATCCGGAAGATGAGAGAAAAGTTCCAGAAAGATGATTTTTCCGACACATTAAAAGAATTTGAGGAACTGGTCGGAGAAAACCAAAAAGATGATCCAGAAGATGCGTCCATGATGGATGCATTTTTTAATATTTTTTCATAAACAAACAAGCAGGAGGACAAATATGTTAGGAAATCCAAACAGAACAAGACAGAAAGAAGCAATCGTGGCATTACAGGCGGCTATGAAGTCTGGGGATGAAACTGCCGTAAAACAGGCATGGGAGCAGTTTCATGAGTCCGTAGTGGAATCCGTCAAAGCGGATTACGAAATGGCAGCAGGCGACAGGGCAGCACTGGCACAGCGAGGCTACCGTCAGCTGACAGGGGCAGAGACAGAGTTCTACCAGAAGATGATCACAGCGGGAAAAGCAGCAGATCCAAGACAGGAGTTCACTTCACTCCTCAGCACAGAAGGGGCAATGCCGGAAACCATCATTGAAGATGTGTTCCGCGAACTGACACAGGAACATGCACTCCTGAGCAAGATCAACTTCCAGGACGTGAAATACCTCACCAGATGGATTCTGAACGATCATACCAAACAGACTGCAGTGTGGGGACCAATCAACGGGGAAATCACCAAGAAACTGGAATCCAGCTTCCGTGAAGTATCACTGACACTTTATAAACTGACCGCCTACACCGTGATTCCAAAGGATATGTTAGATCTGGGACCGGCATTCCTGGATAACTATATCCGCACCATCCTGAAAGAATCCATTGCGATCTCTCTGGAGAAAGCAATCGTTGACGGTAATGGGTTAAACTGCCCGATTGGTCTTGACCGAAACATCGGAAAATCAACAAGCATGAATCCAAGCTCCGGATATGCAAAGAAAACAGCAGTAAAACTGAAAAGTTTTGAGCCGAAAGAGTATGGCAATGTAATCTCTCAGCTGGTAGAGACAGAAAATGGCGGTATGCGTAACTTTACATCTGTGACACTGATCTGCAACATGAAAGATTATTTACAGAAAGTTATGCCGGCAACTACTGTACTGAATGCAGCAGGTACTTACACAAAAGATATCTTCCCGTTTCCAACGGATCCGGTAATCAGTAATGAAGTAGAAACCGGTGAAGCTATCCTGTGTCTGCCAGAGGAATATTTCCTTGGGCTTGGAACCAATAAAGACGGTGTCATTGAGTATGACGATTCTTATAAATTCCTTGAAGACCAGAGAACATACAAGATCAAACTGCATGGAACCGGTAAAGCGTGGGACAACACAGTTGCGGTGCTTCTGGATATTTCTGAACTTGATCCGGCTTATATCACAGTCAGAAACGAGACCGTCACAGCTTAAGGGGTAGGAAATGACAAATTCAGATCTTGAATATAATGTGCAGAATATCTGCAAGATTACATGGAGTGATAAAGATACAGATGAGCGTATTACTTCCATCACGGAAGATGCCATAGTGCACATGCATGACCTGCTTGGAATGCCCGGGGAACCATCCCCGGATGCATTCCTGCGCCCGGGAACGGCAAAAATGTTGTTTGAGAATTATTGCCTGTATTGTTGGAATGACGTGTCGGATGAGTTCGAAAAGAATTATCTGAGCGACATTCTTAAGGTCAGAAGAAGAAATGAGGTGGCAGCAGCGAATGAACAGAAAAAAAGCGAAGTATCATGACGGTTATGTCGGGATCTACCAGCGGAAAAAAGAGATACTGACCAGAAATACAAACGTTCAGAGTTTGGATGATCTGGATTTTCTGATCAGACTGGCATATGGGGAAACATCCAGACGGCAGCAGGATCAGGAATTTGCCGAACAGAACAGTTTCAGCCTGTCACTCAAGATTAGGACGCAGCGACCACAGACAGAGAAAGGGTTACACAGCGGATGTTTCGCTGTGATCGGAAAAACACTCTATTCTGTGGAATACATTGACAGGAATGAGACGGAATACTACATGTATCTGGAAAAAATCAGGGAACTGGAGGAATAGATGTCATTCAATGAAAAAATCCGTGAAAAACTGGAAGAAATAGATCCAATGGTGTTCTATGGACGTGCCGGAAAACTGGATGAGACAGTGCTGTGGAACTATATCGTATTTTTTCGCGATAAGCGTACCAGTTCCGAGAGCCGGACAAGTCACACGGTGGCATTCCATGTGGCAGTTGTCCGAGAAAATGAGATTCCGGAAGGACTGGAAGAAACGGTGATCGAAAAGGTGCTGGAATTACCGGGGGTAAAACTGGGAAATGAGAGTAGTTACGCCTATACGATCAAACCGGGAACAGGTGCGGCAGTAGAAGTGCTGGATATTCCGTTCACAAAAGCACGGAAGGGATGCTGATATGTGGAAAATTGATGCGACAGAGATCGATGAACTGGCAAACCGTATTGCACAGACCGGGGAACGGGCAGAAAAGATCATCAATGATGTGCTGCATAATTACGCAGGACAGGAGATTATTAGCCATGTTACACCGTTAATACCGGAATCAGGGCGCACATGGAAAGGAAAAAAGAAACCGGCAAAGGTATCACAGCCATTTCGGGAGGAACAGGGGAACCTGTATGTCGTGGTCAAAACAAAAACACCGTATAATTACCTCTATTTCCCGGATGACGGTGAAAACACCTATCGCCATAATGGCGATCAGGAATTTATGCGCAGGGGCGCGGAAGAAGCAACAGAAAATATAATAGATCAGTGTGTATCTGCACTGGTGGAAGAAATAGGAGGATAAGAAAGTGGCAGCATCAGCAGTATTTTCAGAGTATGAACTGAGAAAAATGGCAATCAAATTTGCAAGTGAGGAAACCGCTACAGAGGCAAGTTGTGTAGGATCCTGTAGCGAGGAAATGGATGTCCGGAAGGTCGTAAAAAAATGCCGTGGGATTGAAGTAAAGACACGCGTAAAGGGATCCGGAACAGGAAAACTGTCAATCTCCATGCATGTACCGAAAGATACCTATGACGGAATGTTCGGTATGAAGATTGAGGGACTGATTGACGGGGTACGTGCTTACGGACAGTCCAGTACACATCCGGAGTTCTGCGTTACCCAGGAAGTATATGACGAGGATAGAAACAAGAAATATAAGGCATATCCGCGGTGTATCATGGAATCCGGTGTGAGCCGTTCCATTGAAAACGGATCAGAGGAAGTCAAAGAAGTAGACCTTGAGATTTCCGTTATGCCGGATGATTATGGTCAGGGAATGTACGAGGCACTGGATTCTGAACTGAAAGAAGAAACAGTGAAAAATAACTGGATGTCAAAATTTGATCCGGAGACAATGTATTCTTCTGTTCCTAAGATGTAAGGGGGGAATGCAGCCATGAAAGTAAAAGTATTGAAAAAGTTCATCGACCGACAGGAAAAGGCAGTGCGCCAGCCGGGGGAAGTGTTTGAATGTACACCAGAGCGCTATAATGAGATCATGTCGAAAAACAGACTGATTGAACCGATTGAGAAAGATGAACCGGAGAAAGAACCGGTTGAACTGGAAACAGAACAGGTTAAAACGGAAGAACCTGCTCCGGATCAGAAAGATGCTGGCGCACAAAAGCCAGAAAAAGCAAAGAGAACAACCAAAAAGAAATAGTGTCAGAATGATCTCCGGAGTGTGTGCTCCGGAGATTTTTAGGAGAACAACATGGAAGACAGAGCTACTTTTCGAAAATTAGAATTGAACGATGGCCAGGAAGTGGAAATGTGCCTGACCTTTGGACGATTATTAAAACTCCGGGAGAAATGCCCGGAAACATATAAAAAATACAATAAGCTGGCAATGGATGGAGTACAGGAGGAAGTGGACTTTCCAGTATTTCTGTATACGGGTTATCTGTGCGCCAATATTGAGACAGTGGAAAACTGCATGTCGGAAGCAGAATTTTTTGACAAACTTCCGGAGAATCATGCGACAGTAATCGGGACAGTTATGAAACTCCGGTATGGAGAGAGCAAAAAAAAACCGGATTTAAACGGGGATTCCTAAAACGGAAACCCAAGAACAGGATTCAGATGCCAAAATTTAAGCTGGAGGATATTGAGGATTACTACACCTATTATGTGGTTCTGATCGGGATTTCAGAAGATCTGTTCTGGAACTCAGACATATCATCCGTTGGAATGGTGGCAGACAATAAGACTGCTTATGAGAACTGGCTGGCAGCAGTCCGCGAAAAATAACCGGAAGGAGGGAACAAAGTGGCAAATAAGAAAAACGAAGCAAAAGTCAAATTTTCGATGGAGACAGCGGAAGCCAGAGAGCAGACAAAGAAAGCCGCAAATGAGATTAAGATACTGCGTTCTGAATTGCGGTTAAGTGCGGAAGAAATGAAAACAAACGGTACTTCTCTGGAAGGACTGCAGAAACAGTACCGTCTTCTGGAGAATGAGACGAAACAGTATGAAACAAAACTGGATGCGATCAACACACAGATTGAGAAAGCGACAGAAATCTATGGTGAAAATTCAGATGAAGTTGCACGGCTGAAATTGAATTACAACAATACGGCGACAACGTTGGAAAAGGTAAAACAGCAGTTGGCAGCGACAGAGAAAGCTATGGACGAACAGCGGTCATCCATGCAGCAGGTTGATGATGCTGTGCAAGATACCAGAAACAGTTATGAAAAGCTGGAAGATACAGTACAGGAGCAGCGGGATAAACTGGAACGTTTGCAGTCAGAATATAAAAATGCCGCACTGGAAATGGGAAGTACATCGGATGAAGCCAAAGATCTGAAAGAACAGATAAAAGCATTATCCAGTGAAATCCATGAGAATGAAAGCAAAATGAACCAGCTGGAGCAGGAAGCAAAGGAAGCCAGCGGTGAAATGGAAGATCTGGCCGAAGCAACAAAGGATGCAGAGGAAGGATTCACGGTAATGAAAGGTGCTATGGATACATTCCTTGGGAATGCCATGACCAAGATAGTCGACATGGCAAAGGAAGGTGTAACGAGCATCTACAATCTAGCAGATGAGACCAGAGAGTACCGCGGTGAAATGAATAAATTGTCATCAGCGGCAACCAGTAATGGTTACACTACTGAATATGCCAAGCAGAAATATATGGACCTGTATTCTGTGCTGGCAGATGAAACAGCTTCCAATACGACTGTAAGTAATTTCATGGCGATGCAGATGAGCCAGGAGAACCTGAACACGGTATTACACGCGGCAACAGGTATCTGGGCGAAGTATGGTGATTCTATCCCTCTTGATGGTCTGGCGGAGTCCATTAATGAGACGGCAAACGTTGGAACTGTGACAGGCAACCTTGCGGATGCTTTAAACTGGGCGGGAATCAATGAGGATGATTTCAATTCCAAGTTGTCTCTGTGCGGAAGCACACAGGAGCGGCAGTCGTTGATCGTGAACACACTGGAACAGGCATATGGTACACTTGCGGACTCTTATCAGGAAAATAATAAGAACGTCATGGAAGCTAATCGGACGGCAGCAGAGTATAACGATACCATGGCTGACCTTGGCGCAGAAATTGAACCGGTCACAACTGCTATCAAAAAAGGATTTACGGAAGTTGTGAAAGCCGGAATCAAGATGGTAGATGCAGATATGGATGAAGCGGCAGAGAAGATCGGTGATGCGTTTGAATGGATTGCTGAAAATATGGATGATGTCGTCCGAATCGCAAAAGGCGGCGCAGCCGTGCTTGGCACCATGTTCGCAGTCAATAAGGCTTCACAGTTTATTTCTTCCATCCGAAACATCACATCGGTAATGGGATTGTTCAAGATCGCGACAACAGGCGCAGCAGCGGCTACAACGGCACAGACGGCAGCACAGGAAGGACTTAACCTTGCAATGCTGGCTAGTCCGGCGGGAATCCTTACGGCAGCACTGGGAGCAACAGCACTGGCAGTATATGCGGCTGTGGAAGCACACAAAAAGCAGGAAGAAGAGCTGCAAAAAGAAATGGAACAGACTTACGGATTGACAGATGCAGAAAAAGAGCTGACGAATGCCATTGACGAAAGAGCGGAAAGCCTGGAATCTTCCAAAGCCGCAAGAGAAGAAAATGCTGCCGGAATCGAACAGGAATGGACGTACTATCAAAAACTGTCGGATGAATTAAAAGAAAATGTAGATGCAAATGGAAAAATCAAGGAAGGTTACGAAGACCGTGCGGCTGTCATCACCGGAATCCTGTCAAGTGCATTGGGCGAGGAAATCACAATCACAGATGGGGTAATTGACAATTACAAAGAATTATCAAACTCAATTGATGATGTGATCCAGAAGAAAAAAGCAGAAGCTACTTTGAATGCATACGACAGTTCCTATCAGGATGCAATCAAAGGTCAGACAGATGCTTTCAACGAACTGGCAGAAGCCAAGGAAACACTTGCGGAAAAGAGCAAGACAGCCAGTGAGACAGAAAAAGCTCATGCGGATGCATTAGAAGAATTAAACAATGCAATAAATTCCGGGGCAACAAATGATGTCCTGTATGATTTGATTGATAATGAACATGAAACAGCTGTGGCGGCAGAAGAAGCAGCAAAAGCACAGAAAAAGGCAGCGGACAGTGTTGACGAAGCAGAACAGACATGGACTGATTACAACACAACAATCAAAAATTATGAGGGATTGTCCGAGGCGATTATTTCAGGTGATAATGAAAAAATTGAGCAGTCAATGGAAAAACTTACCACATCATTCATCACCGCAGAAAATGGAAACCGTGAGAGCCTTGAACGGCAGGTGACAAATTATCAGGCACAAGCAGATCAGTTAAAAACTGCGATTGAAAATAATACACCGGGTGTTACACAGGGAATGCTTGATCAGGCGAACAGCATGGTAGAAGCTGCTAAGGCTGAACTGGCAAAACTGCCACCAGAGGCACAGGCTCTTGGAATACAGTCAGGGGCTTCGGCAGCGACAGGTGTTGCAAGCCAGAAAGGTGAGATGGAGACAGCTGCGCGTGGAGTAAAAGCGGCAGAGATTCTTGGACTGAGCAGTGAAGACACTACCACGGTCGGAGAAACAGACGGATTGAACTATGTTGGTGGACTGAGAAGTGTAGATACATGGACCCCTGCGAAACAGAAAGCAGATGATGCAAAAGCAGGATTAAACAGTGGAGAGACTACTTCAGCAGGAAAGAAAGACGGAACAAATTACGCCAGTGGATTGAGAGGAGTCGACACAAGGAGTGCAGGCACAAAAAAAGCGAACGATGCGAAAGCGGGATTGAACAGTGGAAATACGATACCAGTTGGACGAAAAGACACATTAAATTATGTCAGCGGATTATCCAGCGTTAATACACAGACACCTGCTTCGAGAAAAGCAAGTGAAGCAAAAAAAGGACTTGCATCACAAAGCACAATTGACACAGGTTATAATTTTGCTGCCGGTTTCGCAAACGGAATTAGTAAATACCCAATTACAACAACGATAAAGAATTTTGCACTTGGTGCACTGGCGACATTAAATAGAACGCTTGATGAACACTCACCTTCACGGGAAACATATGAATCTGGTGTAAATTATGGGGCAGGATTTGAAAATGCAATTGTAGATTACATGCCAAAGATTCAAAAGACATGTAAAAAGGCAGCGCAGAGCTATCTGGAACCATTCAAAGAAATTTCCGGAACAGAACTCTCTATAGGCATGTCAGAACATCTGAATCGACAGCTAGAGATCAGCACAAACAGCAGAATAAGCCAGGACTTCTCAAGCGCACTTGAGCCAATCCAAAGCGGTAACCAGAATTTAGCAGACAGGATTGCAGCAGCATTAAAGAATCAGAATCTGACCATGGTGCTGGATAGCCGTGAGATCGGACGGATCAGGAGGTAGATGATGAAACTGTATTACGAAAATTCAAGAGGTGCCATCATTAATCTTATGAAATTTCCAGTCATGGCGCAGAATCCGGAAGTATTGGCAGAACGTTCCTGGGGATATGAAACAGAGACAAAACAGGACGGAACCAAAAACATAAAACAGTTCTATAAGGACGTGGAAACAAAAAAACTACAACTTTCTATCATGGCAGACAGTAAAGAAGAATATAACAATCTCATGAATGACATGAGTGAGATTTTCGATTACGATGTCCGTAATCGCCAGACAGGTAAGATCTGGTGGAATGATCGTTATAAAGAGGTATATGTGACGGCAACAGATTTTTCCGAATATGAAGAAGATTTTGAAGCCGTTGAAAACGAGATTACAATCTCATGCACACAGTCATGGTGGATAAAAGAGAATCAGGTGGAAGGTTATCCTAACAAACAGGAATCCCATGGCAAAAATTTAGACTACCCTCATGACTATCCTTATGATTACTACAATGGAGCAGAAAACATCCGTATTCGGAATGACAGCATTGCAGATTGTCATTTTCAACTGACAATATACGGACCGTGTAGAAATCCACGTCTGACGATTGGGACACATGTATACGGTCTTACTTGCGTGTTAGAAGCTGGCGAATACGTGCGGATCAGATCACGGGAAAAGAAAGTTTACAAGGTCAAAAACAGCGGTGAACGGGAATCAATGTATCAGTTTCAGGACGGAGAATTTTATCTTTTCGAAAAACTGCATCCGGGGAATTATCGAATAGCGTGGGACGGTTTGTTTGGATTCGAGATGATTGCATATGAGGAAAGGAGTGAGCCGCGATGGATCTGATTTATACAGATAAGAACGGTATTGATAAAGATATCATGCCAACGTATGAGCTGGACGTGGCTTTTGGCAGGGATGAAAATGACTTCCTCTGCACGATAGCAATCGAAGATCATTGCTGTGTTCCACAGGATCGGATCTACATGAAAGATTCGGTTGACGGGAAAAACAAATGGACGGATATCGGCGGCATCATTGATCAGATAAAACTGAACACGGAATCCGGGGACGTGATGTATTCTGGCAGGACATGGCATGGAATACTGGAAGGAAAAGTGTTATGTCCGGATACCGGTCAGGATTATCTGATGCTGTCGGGAGAAGCCAATACGGTTCTAAAAGGACTTATCACAAGGATGGGACTGGAAGAACTGTTTGAGGCAGATAGTACGGATTCGCAGATCACTATAAAATCTTACCAAATGGATAGGTATATTGGTGGATATACGGGCATCAGAAAGATGCTGAAAGCAGCAAAAGCAAAGTTGAAAATGATATATAAATCAGGAAAGGTACAGATCTCAGCAGTACCGTTAGTGGATTACAGTCAGGATGAAGAATGGGATTCCACACAGATCAGTGCACAGATCAGTAAAAACGATTTTCCGACCAATCATGTGATCTGCCTGGGAAAAGGCGATCTAAGAGACAGAAAGGTGATACATCTGTATCAGGATGCAAAGGGGAATGTGTCAAAAACACAGTCTTATTTTGGCATTCAGGAAGTAACAGAGATTTATGACAATGCCAATACGGAATCGGAGGATGAACTGGAACAGAAAGGGCGGGAAATGCTGGAGGATGCTTATGCAGCAGCGAATGCCATGGATGTGACATTCAAAAGCAATGAAAATTATGACATCGGCGATTACGTTGGAACTAAGGAGTATTATACCGGTATTCAGATCCGGGAAGAAATTACAAAGAAAATTGTAAAAGCAAATAGAAACGGCATTAGTATAGAATGTCAGATAGGAGAATAGAACATGGCAGCTTATATCGTTACAGGATTACAAGGACGGGAACATGTTACATCGGAAGATGAAGGAGCATTTAACGCTGGAATTGTCGGAACGGGCAGATACGTTATGAAGACAGCAGAACAATTTGCTGCGGAAATTGTGTCGAATAACATTGTGAGAATCAAATCGGGTGATTTGGTTAATCAGGGGCGCCACATTCGAACAGAAGTGAATGATTATGATGACATGACAATCGAAAACGGTACACAGTCGTTAAAAAGAAATGATCTGATTGTTATGCGATATAAAAAAGATACAAGCACGAACATTGAACTGGAATCGGCAGAACTTGTTGTGATCAAAGGCACTGCCGGGGCAACTGCAACAGATCCGACTTACACTTCCGGAGATATCCTTGCAGGCGCAACGCAGGATGATTTTCCTCTGTATCGCGTTTCGCTGAACGGGCTGAACATCGAAAAGGTTACTCCACTGTTCAGTACAGTGCCGAATCTGGATGAGTTAAACACGAA
>UMLM01000349.1_pt1 | contig 43452 bp, 30 predicted proteins | sample 1966571 | NCBI WGS metagenome assembly UMLM01 (sample SAMEA4836203, study PRJEB28245) | human gut metagenome | biome: gut microbiome; material: fecal sample | place: Denmark | collected 2008 | reverse complement strand
ACCAGAATCACGCACCAAGTCTCACGTGCGTTCGACTTGAACTTCCTGGTGCCGCAGAAGGAAAGAAGAGACATATGAATTATGATGGAATGATTTACCGTCCGCCAAGTGAGGCATACAGCCTGATCTTGCAGGTGACGGTGGGATGTGCGCACAACAGCTGCACATTCTGTACGATGTACAAAGAAAAAAGCTTTCATGTAAAGCCTTTTCGTGAAGTGGAAGAGGATTTAAAAGAAGCACGAAGCTATTACGGAAACCGCAGTCTGCGGATCTTTTTGGCAGACGGTGATGCACTTGTGCTGTCACAGGAAAAACTGTGTACGATCTTACGTCTGTGCAGACAGTATTTTCCGAAGACAGAGCGCATTACTTCTTATGGAACCGCACAGGATATTTTGCGAAAATCAAAAGAGGAACTTCAGGAGTTACATGAACTTGGTCTGGATATGATCTATCTGGGGGCAGAATCCGGAAGCCCGGAGATTCTGGAACATATCCACAAAGGTGTGACGGTGGAGGAATATGTGCGGGCAGCGGAGCGTCTGCGCGGAACCGGGATCCGCCTCAGTGTGACACTGATTTCCGGTCTTGGCGGGCAGAAAATGTTGGAAAAACATGCGGTTGCCTCGGCAAAATTAATTACAGCCATGAAACCGGACTATCTGGGATTTCTGACGTTGCTTCTGGAGCCGGGAGCACCGATGCTGCAGGAAGTAAAATCAGGAACGATGCAGCTTCTGACACCGGCGCAGGTACTGAAAGAGATGGAGTTGTTTTTAACACATGTGGATTCGGAAGGAACCGTATTTCGTTCCAATCACGCTTCCAATTATATTTCCCTGGCAGGCAATCTGAACCGGGACATTCCGGCGATGCTGGAGAAAATTCAGAAAAGCAGGGAGCGGGATGCATTTAAAAACGAGTCTATGCGTAGATTATAAATGAATAAAATATTATATGGCAGGAAAATTTTTCAAATTTCCTGTCATATTTTTTTGCCTTTTTGCATATAAATTACCTAGAAATAAAAGTGGAACTTTGGGTTACAGGGAATCCGGCTTTATTTCGGGAATGGAGATGGTGGAATGCGAAGAAAATGCAAAAGACCTCTCACATTTTTACTGGCGTTGCTGCTCCTTTTTTCACTGACCGGGGCATCTGTGCAGGCAGAAGAATCTGGAAATGCAGGTACTTCTGTACAGGTACAGACGGTTGTGATGCAGGAGGATGGTACGCAGAAAGAAGATGATGTGGGAGCGACTGCATCCACGGAAGAAAACGTGCAACAGGAGATACCAGAGATAAATTTGACAGAAATACAACAGGAAGAATTCCAGAATGGACAGAATGACAACGTAGAAGGCGAAGATACTTTGCAGGAAAAAACAAATGCTGAGACGGATCAGAAAGAAACGTTGCAGAGCGATAGTACACAGAATGCGGAAAATTCATCTGCAGAAGATGCAATAAAAACGACGGACAGCAAATCTGAGAATCGAACAGGTGAAACTGTAAATAATTCAGATGTAGAAAATAATGCATCCGAAAATGCAGCATCTGTGGAGCCTCAGGCAGCAGGAAGTGTTTCCATTACAATTACAGATAATATTGAAAATGCCGGAACTTTAAATGCACAGGTTACCGGCAATCAGCCAGACGGAATCACACTGGAATGGTACAAACATGCGGAAGGGAGTAATACCTGGACAAGGGTGGAACGCCATAAAGTAACCGGAAATTCCTACAATGTGTCGGAGGACGGAACGGCTTTGAATGTTGCGCTGGATAAAGGTGCCCGCTGTTTTTACAAGGTTCAGGTAAAGGATGCTTCCGGTCAGCTTCTGGCAGAATCAGCGGCACTTCAGATCAGCTACTACAACCAGTTGGAAAATGGAGATTTTGAGACACCGGTGACTACCAAAGATACCGGTTATCAGCCGTTTTATTCCAACGGAACCCCAGGACTCATTTGGAAAACAACAGCCAGTGATGCACAGATTGAGTATGTCAGTGCCGCCACAGATAAGTATGACAAAGATACCGGAAAGACGCATGCAAAACAGTCTCTGGAATGGCATAAGGTAGATGCGGCTGCTCATGGCACACAGTTTGCAGAATTGAATGCAAATGAGCCGGGGGCATTGTATCAGGATGTACTGACGACTCCGGGTGCAAAGCTTTACTGGCAGCTTTATCATCGTGGACGTGGCACGAAGGCGAACAGCAGCAGTCAGAAAGATACGATGTACGTGGTGATTATGTCCACAAAACTGGCAAAGCAGTATAACGTGGTTAGCCAGAGTGCAGTTCAGGATGTTATCACAAATGTGCGAAACAATACCGGTAAGTATCCGGGAGCTTCTGTGGCAACCATCACGGATGATAACGTTAAGTGGTATCGTCACACCGGGGACTATGATGTCAGTGAAAGTCAGTATCTGACCAGATTTTTCTTTGTTGCAGGCGAAACGGCCTATGACAAAAGTGGAAAAAAGGATGCAGAACCTGGAACCGTTGGAAATCATCTGGACAGCGTGTCCTTTAGTGAAACACTTCCAGAACCGAATCCGGATACCGGACATTTGCAGATTGTTAAAACCGTACAAGGCCTGACGGAAGATCAGGCAGCATCTTACCATATGCAGGTGAAAATCACAGGACCGGATCAGAAGTCAGAAACGGTTTCCTTAAGTCAGTTTACCAGAAATGACGATGGTTCTTATTCCAGCACGTATACAAAAACCAATGTGGCAGCGGGATCATATCGCATCGAGGAAATTTTGCCGGCGGCGATTCCAAACTACCGGATCGACGTGACGTTTAATGGCACAGAGGGAACCGAAGGAACCATTACGGTGCAGGATCAGAAAACCGCGATTGCAAATATCGTAAATACTTATATCTATGATATCGTGTCACCGCCGACAGGAGTTCAGGATAATGCAATTCCTATGGGAATTTTGATGGGAGCTGCCCTTGGACTTGGTGTGGTATATCTGGTTTACAGCAAGCGTAGAAAACACCCACGTTTTTAATAAAATGAACGCAGAATAAGCATTCCCCCGCTTCAAGTGCGTAGAGCACTAAGCGGTGGGTAGGGGGATGCTTATGTCCGCTTTACCTTGCATAGTAACCAGGTGAAAGGAATGGGAAACATCAGCTTGCTATAAATGTAAGAGGGAAAGAATTGTAGTAGAAACTGGAAAGAATTATGAGAAGAAATGGAAGGAAAGTGATTTCAGAAAAAAAAACATCAGGAACCAAAACGATTGAAAAACAGGATGTGGCTATTCGGAGAGAATGGCGTTGGTTTCTGATACGTCTGCTGATTTTAATTGGAATTTTATATCTCCTTTTTGGCGTTATGTTTGGAATTACCACAGTCAAAAACGAGGATATGTCCCCACGGATGAGCGCCGGCGATCTGGTGCTGTATTACCGACTGGACAAACATCCGGTTGCCGGGAATGTCATTGTTTATAAAAAAGATGGTCAGCAGTACGTGGGACGGATTGTCGCGAAAGGGGGCGATTCGGTAGAAATTACAGAACAGGCAACGGTAAAAGTCAACGAGAGTGTCGTGCTGGAACAAAATATTTTTTATCAGACTCCGCAATATGAAAGTGATGTGACATATCCATTGCAATTGCAGGATCAGCAATATTTTGTGCTGGGCGATCATCGGGAAGGAGCAACAGACAGCCGCTATCTTGGAGCGGTGGATACACGTGAGATAAAAGGAAAAATTATCACTGTGATTCGACGGAATCAATTGTAAAAATGGATTGAAAAAGGAAGGTAAAAGAGTATGAAAAAGAAAATGATCGGACGTGTATCGGCAATGGCAGTGGCAGGAACAATGATGTTTGGAGGAATGCAGATTCCTGCATTGGCTGCCACCGGAAGCAATGAAGTTCAGTTTAAAAAAGTACTGGAAATGCAGAATGCACAGGGCGCAAGTGTACCGAATGTGACTTATACTTATACCATTGCAGCGGGAAGAGCGATAGGCGCAACAGCAAACTCTCCGGAAGTCAAAGCGGGTGTCGGCACACCAACCATTTCGAACGTAACTTATACAAAGGGTGACACGATCACGCAGAATGAGGTGACTAAAAACGTAACCATTACATTCCCGGCGGGAACATTTACTGCTCCTGGCATTTACCGTTATGTCATTACTGAAAGTGCAAATACCAATACAGATATCGACGATGTGGATGGCAACACACGTTACCTGGATGTTTATGTAGTAAATGACAGCGATGGTGGTTACAAAATTGATGCTACGGTATTTACAGAAACTGCAGTGACACCGACTTTTGATGAGAAAACAAAACAGCCAACATATGGTGGCAAAAATGAGGAGATCACAGACGCTTACACCACTTATGAGCTGAGTCTGGATAAAGTAGTAGAAGGAAATATGGGTAACAAGAACCAGTTATTTGATTTTAACATCAATTTCAGTGGTCCGGCAAACACATCCTTTACGTTTGACGATCAGCAGATAAATCTGGATGGAAATGGAACGGGAACCGTAAGTCTGCAACTGGCAGATAGCACAGCAATTGCTGAGATCACAGGTATTCCATCCACTGTAACTTATACCGTAACAGAGAATGTGAGCAGTTCGGAAGGTTATGATACCATATTTGCAGTAAAAAAAGGAACCGGCACTTCCCAGAATATTGCAAAAGATACCACAGAAAGCAGTTCTGAAAAAGTGACAGCAACTTCTCAGACTATGACAAAAGCGGATAATGCAGTTATTGTAACAAATACAAAAAGAACGGTATCTCCGACAGGTATTATGCTCAATGTAACTCCGTATGCATTGCTGGCAGGTCTGGCTTCTGCCCTTGGAGCATTGTTTTTTCGCAGAAAAAAATTATCTTAAGCAGTCGAAACTGAATCGACAGGAAGCAGAAGAGTTGAAAAAAACAGTGATACAAAATAACAGAAGTCCGGGAATTACAAACAAAAATGAAACAACTGAATAAAGAAAATCTGCAGAATGTGGATGCAGAAACAGCAAACAGGCACAGAATAACGTTTGCGGAAAAACTGCTGCGGATTGCGAATCGCAGTATGAATCTATTTGTTGCCTGCCTGATGACAGTGTTATTTTTGTACGGCGGTTATTCCCTGTGGGACAACTGGCGCATTTATCACAGTGCGCTGCCGGATCAGGATTTGATGAAACTGAAACCTGTAAAGGGGGAGGACACCAATCCCTCTTTGCAGGATCTGCAAAAAATCAATGCGGATGTCTGTGCATGGCTGACAGTGGATGATACCGGTATTGATTACCCGGTGGTGCGTGGAAAAGATGATATGGAATATATCAATAAAGATGTATATGGGAACTTTGCATTGTCTGGAGCAATATTTCTACAGAGTGCGAATCAACCGGATTTTTCGGATCCATATAATCTGATTTACGGACATCATATGAGCAATGGAGCCATGTTTGGTGATGTGGTGGAATTTGTGAATGAGGAGTATTTTGCCACGCATCAGACCGGAACATTATATTTGCCGGAAAAAGCATGTCCCATCACATTTTTTGCCTGTGTGGAGACTGATGCGATGGACAGCCAGATCTATGGATATATCAGTGAACCAGATATGACCGGCCAGATGCAACAACTTTTGCAGTATGTTCGGGAACATGCTGTGCAGTATCGGGATATCGGCGTAACGCCACAGGATTCCGTGATCTCTCTGTCTACCTGTGCAGAATCTGCCACAAATGGGAGGGTAGTACTTTTTGGAAAATTGCAGGAAACCTCTGATAACAAGCAGAAATAGCTGTAAGAGGGGAAAGATGAGATAGTTTTCTTAATAATCCTGATTGAAAGCAGCACTATTTTTGGATGGAAAAGAGTGGAACTGAAAATATGTGAAAGGAGGTGCAAAATGAAGCAGAAAAACATGCAAAAAGACAATGTAACCGGAACCGGTAAAATGGTTGTTGAAAAAATCGTGGAGAGCCAAAAAGGTGGTATTTTTGTGTTAGCCATGGTTCTGCTCTTCTGGTGTGTATTGTTATTTGCGTTACCTGCCATGGCAGCGGAAAAGACCTGTGCGGTGTCGATTCCGGTGTCAGTGAAACTGACAGGTAACGAAACTGACAGTCAGATGCAGAAGAATCCGGCTTTTACAGTTATAATGGAGGCAGCAGACGGACGGACAGACCTTCCAATGCCGGAGCAGAACCGGATACAGATTGGAGCAAATGGGAGCGGGACATTTGATTCCATTCTGTATACAATACCTGGCGATTATCAATACCACATTCGACAACTTGCAGGAGCAGATCAGAATATCACATACAATGCTGCAGAATATAATGTAACAGTCCGTGTGACAAATGCCGAAGATGGCGGTCTGGAAGCCGAAATGTGGGCAGTTCATCCGGGACAATCTGAAAAACAGAGCCAGATTATATTTGAAAACAAATGGAAAGACACAACCACACCGGGAACCATTGAATCCCCGGAAAAAACACCGGTAAAATCAAGTACAGCCGTAAAAGCAAAGGCACCAAAAACCGGTGATATGCAGAATCCGGCACTTTACGTGATTGTAATTATCATTGCAGCCGGAGTGGCTATCAGTGTTAGTTTATACCGTAAGTATAAGAAAAAAGAAGATTTATAGAAAATGAATAATACCGCAGTGAAAAAAATTGGGCAAATGATTGGAATTGCGGATATTCATTGAGTGTAAAAAAGCGGCATAGGAAATCTTTTCTCCTAAGCGATTGTTAGCTGGAGAGACAAGATTTCGATGCCGCTTTTTTTAAACTACCGTAAGAGCCACACATTAATCATTCGGTTTATAATAGAAGTGCCCAAACAGCCGTTCTGTTTTCACCACATTAATAAACGCATTCGGATCCGTTTCTTTAACAGCCTTCCGAACCTTTTTACTTTCTGCACTGGAAACGACAGAATACACAACCTGTCGTTCCGTATGTTCATAAGGCCCTTCCCCATCCAGAATCGTAGCCCCATGATTGGTTGCATTTGAAATCGCCTGATAAACCTGTTCCCCGCGATTAGTGACAATGAAAAATGTCTCCTGCTGATATTTTTTATATAGCGCATGAAGTACCTGTGTAGACGTAAACTGGAAAATAATGGAGTAGAGTGCCTTATCCCATCCAAACATAAATCCTGCAGCAGCCAGAATTACTGCATTCAATCCAAGAATGATATTAAAAGCATCCATCCCTTTTTTCTCTGACAGGTAAATGGAGATAAAATCTGTTCCACCCGTAGTGGAACCCATCAGCAGACAGAGACTGATGGCAAATCCATTAATGATACCGCCGAAAATACTGATCAACAGTACATCAGAAGTAATGGAAATGCCAGGTATGACATCAGTAAGGACACTGGTCAGCACGATACACAGACAAGAGTACAGTGTAAATTTTTTACCGATAAAACGAAAACCAATATAAATCGGAATCGCATTCAGGATCACGTTGATCACAGTATAAGGCAGCGCCATCCCGAGGTACATCTGTGCACCACGCTGGATCAGCAGGGAAAGTCCGGTAGCACCGCCCGGATACAGACCGCCGGTGCGGACAAAGGACTTGATATTTAGTGCCATCAGCACAGAGGCCAGGCATACAACAATCAGCCGTTTGAAGTCTTTTTTCGGTTCAAATTTCAAAATAAATTCCTCCTTATGGAACAATTCGTATGGCATCTTTTGCCCCCAACATCATTTATTTCAGTAAAAGAGCAAGTAGCGAAAGCAGATTGCGAATGTCCGCTTTACTAGTAGCTATTTGGTTATGATCAAGCAGCAAGAAAGGATTGCCAATATTCGTTTAATTTTCAACTATCAGAGAGGCATCGGTTCCGGTCGTGTACAGGTAGAATCCACCTGTACAAAAGCACATTTTTCACTGCTTTCCACCATATGATCAATCACATCCAGCACATGCACGGCAAGTTCTGCATTTGCACGATTGGTACGTTTTTCAAAAATCGCATCTGCCATTTCAGAAGGTCCAAGACCACGACTGTTTTCACTATAGGAAAATCCATAATTCAGAATCTGTGGAGCGGGATGGTCTTTAAAATCTTTCTGTGCAGGCAGATAGATCACATCACCACCGAAGGTATTCGGATCGCTCAGTTTCAGTATTCCCTTTTTCCCATAAATCATAAAATGTGCCTGATCCTGAATGGTACTGTCACCGTTGACAGAGAGCGTTCCGGCAATGCCGTTTTCCAGTTTCAGAATAGAAAATACCTGACTTTCATTTGGATAGGAAATCGTTTTTCCGTAAGTCGGACTGTCTGGAAAGGTACTGATTCGCTCTGGTGCAAGATTTCGAACGATTGCAGATACCGAATCCACCGGGCCAAGTAAACTGATCAGGGCAGTCAGATGATATACGCTGTAATCATAGCAGATGCCGCCGCCCGGCATACACAGAAACTGTGATAATCCGGCGAGATAATCCAGATCACGGTTTGCACAAATATCAAATGAAGTTACTTCTCCGATCAATCCGTCATCAATTGCTTTTCCGGCAGTCTGTAACGCTGCACCCAGAAAAGTATCCGGTGCGGAGCCCAGAGAAAGATTTTTTGCAACTGCCAGTTCCTGCAACGCTTTGGCAGTTTTTGCAGACAAAGTCATTGTCTTTTCTGTATACACATGTTTTCCGGATTCCAGAGCCTGACGGATCAGGACTTCATGGGTCGGTGCCGGTGTCAGAATGACAATCATATCAATGGATGGATCAGCTAGGATTTCTTTGTAAGTACAAGCCAGAATCCCATATTTTTCTGCCTTTTCTTTTGCGTGTTCCGGATGGTTTGCGCAGCATGCAATGACATTCAAATTGTCAAAGCGGTGAATCATATTTTCAAGATAAATATCGCTGATCGCGCCGCAGCCGACAACGGCGACGTTCATAATGTTTTGTTTTGCATTCATATTGAAGTCCTCCCAGGTAAAAAACACGTATATAGAATAAAAATTTATATTCAAATGATAATGAAATACATTTTAAGATGCATGGAATCTGTAAATCAATGTACAGATAATACTCGAATGTATCCGATGTTTAAAAATATTCGGGGTGTTCCTGCATATATTTGCGGAAAACTTCCAGAAAGAGTGGTACCGTCGGATTAGTTATTTCATGTTCCCAGGCGATGGCCAGATCCAGTGTATCATTGCTTCCATCCAGTAAAGTGAAAGCAAGATTATTGGCATGCATATAACTGCGGCTGCGATAAGGCAGGATGGAGATTCCGGTGCCGGCTTCCACTGCCTGCAATAGATTCTCATACAGGTCAAACTGTTCCGTGATGCGGGGATGAAATCCAATTTGCACACACAGTTCCATAATGCGCTGATTCATATATCGGGCATGTTCCGGATGAAAAACCAGAAACGGTTCACTGGCCAGTTTGTCATAATCCAGGATCATCTTCTGCAGTGCCGGGTGATCTTTACGGGTAACCAGACAGAAGGAATCCGACTGGATTTTTTTGACATCCAGGGAGGCAATTTGCTGCAGATCCGGCAGCATGGAAAAATAAATATCCGCATCCTGCCGGGAGGCAGATTCTGAAATCTGTAAAGCGTCCTGCCGTATCAGTTTGATTTTTACATGCGGATAGAGAATGTGGAACTGATTTACAACATCCGGTAAAAACTGATGGGTCGGAGCGGACAGATGGCTGATGCGCAGCACGGAAGGATGCTCTTTTGCCAGGGAAAGTTTCTGCTTGGCCTGGTCCATAGCATCCAGAATAATTTTCGCATCTTCCAGGAACAGTTCACCACTGTCTGTAAGAGCCACTTTTTTTGTGTTTCGAACGAAAAGCTCCGTCTCCAGTTCTTTTTCCAACATTTTAATCTGGTGACTGATGGCGGGCTGTGTCAAATAAAAATCCTGGGCTGCCCGGGAAAAGTTGCGATATTTGGCAACAGAGACAAAATAAGCCAGTTGTTTCTGATCCATAAATACCTCCAGTCTGATGGTGTAAATATTCTTTATGATAGATAGCTCAAATAATATTCACAATCAGTTATAAAATATTTTTATCAATAATGCAAAAATATCTGAATTTCACAAATAAAAATCTTCATGTTAGAATTAATGTAACACAAAAGAGGTTAGGTGTAAATAAAAAAACGGGCGGGTAGAATTGCAGATTTTTGTCTGCTGCAACGCCTAAATTTTAACAGAAAATGTAGGAGGAAAAGTTGGTATGGCATTTCAGGTTATGGGTGTAACAGCCGGAAGAAAAAACAGTAATTCAGAAATTTTATTAAAAGAAGCACTGCTTGTCTGTCAGGAGATGGGGGCAGAGGTCCGAATGATTAATTTAAAGGATTACAACATTATTGACTGTAATGGATGTACATCCTGTACAATGGGTATGTCCATGGGAAAATATACCGGATGTTCCCTGGATAATGCAGATGACAAAAAGAAGATTATGGATGTGATGCTGAATCAGGATGCAGTTATTTTTTCCGCACCGACGTATGATCTTATGCCGTCATCCTTATTTTTGAAATTTATGCACAGAAATCTGGCGTATGAATCAGCATTTTTGACCAAAATCGGGGCAATTGAGCCGAGAGATCGTGTGGGGGCGCTGATTGCAGTAGGTGGTTCTACCCGTTCCTGGCAGTCTATGGCACTGGAGTGCATGCAGGCAACCACATTTACAAACAGTTTCAAGATCGTGGATATGTATATGGCCACACAGGTCCCGGCTCCTGGACAGGTCCTTCTATATGATGAAAAAATTGCCCGGGCAAGAGAAATCGGTAAAAATGTCATGGAAGCGCTTAATACAAAACCGGAAGAACGAAAATGGCTGGGAGATCCGGATTATGGATGGTGCCCGAACTGCCACAGCAATTCACTGTGTCTGGGTGAGCCGCAGTGGAAAGGACTGCAGTATCCGATTGAATGTACGGTGTGTGGTGCAGGTGGAGATCTGGAGCGTACTCCGGACGGAAAATGGAAATTTGTTATTGCAGCAAATGGATTGGAGCGTGATCGAACCACTGAGGAAGGCCGTGGCGTTCACTGTGATGAGATTGCGGAGACACAGGGCGGATTCTTCATGGATCCAAAGAAAAGGGAAGAAGTTGCAGCAAAACTGCCAAAATATAAAGAACTGAAATTCCCGGAACTGGATTAGTTCTGTGTGATTTTTGCAGAAATATTCATTAAGAAAGATTTATTTACAAAAAAAATATAACAGAAAAGAATCAATTCCTTATGTATTTATTATGGATGTGATTAAATAACAGGAAAAAGAAGAGGAGCATAGAATTATGGCATTTACACATTTATTAAGTCCGATGAAAGTCGGCAACAGAGTTTACAAAAATCGTATTGTAAGTGCACCGATGGCATTCAGCCTTGTGGCACAGAATCCGATGGCAGCAGAGGTTTCCTATCGAAAATTGGAAGGACCTGCAAAAGGCGGAAATGCCTGTGTCATTCTTGGTGAGACAGATATTAACTTTCGCGATGCAGTACGTATCCCAGGATTCAAACCATTTGATTTTGCAAAACCGGAAGAAGATATGGATACATTCAACGCGGTAAAAACATATGCAGACCGCATCAAAAAACATGATTGTATCGCACTGGCTGAACTGGTTCACTGTGGAAAAGAAAAAGTTCCTTTTAATGATCAGCAGGAAGCAATCGGTCCGGTGGCCTGTACAAACTCCGCAGGTGTTCCGGTTCGTGCAATGACAAAAGACGATATGGATCGTATTGCAAATGATTTTGCTGTAGCTGCTACTTATATGCAGAAAGCAGGATTTGACGGTATTCTCGTTCATGGAGGACATGGATTTATTTTTACACAGTTCCTTTCCCCGTTAATGAATACTCGAACCGATGAATATGGCGGATCTCTGGAGAATCGTGCAAAATTTCCGATTCAGATCTGTAAAGCAATCCGTGAAGCTGTCGGACCGGATTTTCTGTTTGAACTTCGTATCGACGGAACAGACCATCAGCCGGGAGGAATTACACCGGAGGAGACCGGAAGATTCATTCAAATGGTAGAACAGTATATCACATCCGTACATGTTACCTGTGGTATTTATGAGGAATCTGTAAAATCCGGTACAGAGTCCAGTATGTTCCATGAGCATGGACTGAATATTGAACCTGCTTCTATCATTAAGAAATATACATCTCTGCCGGTTGGTGCGGTTGGTGGTATCAATTCTCCGGAGCAGGTAGATCAGGCAATCGCAGATGGCAAGATTGATTTTGCAATTTTCGGACGTCAGATGCTGGCAGATCCGAATTTCGCACAGAAATGTATGGATGGTGATGAGGCTCAGATCCGCCGTTGTTTAAGATGTTATAAATGTTTCCCAGGATCTCCGGAGGAAGGATATGATGATCTGCCGTTTACCAGTGAGCAGCTTGCACTTTATGTAGGTCATTGTACCATTAACCCAATGGCTCACTTACCATTTGATATCGATCAGCTTCCGGCAGCAGAAAAAGGTTCTCAGAAGGTTCTGATCGTAGGCGGCGGTATCGCAGGTATTCAGGCGGCAATCACAGCGGCAGAGCGTGGTCATAAAGTAACACTGGCTGAAAAATCAGACAAGCTTGGCGGACTTTTGTATTTTACGGATGTAGATATCGACAAACCAGACCTTCGCAATTTCAAAGATATGATGATCCGCGAGGTAAAACGTCATGACGTGGAAATTCTTATGAATACAGAAGTGACACCGGAATTTATCAAAGAATTTGCACCAGATGCGGTAATCCTTGCAACCGGTTCTGTTCCGGCATGTCCGCCAATCAATGGTATTGAACATGCACATCAGGCAATGTCCGTATACGATGGAACCTGTGAGCCGGGCAAAAAAGTTGTTATGATCGGTGGCGGTCTGGTTGGCTGCGAGACAGGTCTGTATCTGCAGAAAACAGGTCATGAAGTAACCGTAGTAGAGATGCTTGACCGCGTGGCAAATGAATCCTTTGGTATGTATCGAGAAGCACTTGTATGGGAGATGGAGAAAAATAATATGACCATGCTTCCAAAAACAAAGTGTCTGGAGATCACACCGAACAGCGTGAAGATCGAAAATGCAGACGGTGTGCAGGAACTTGAGGCAGATACGGTATTGTATGCACTTGGCATGAAGTCGGTGGATTACAGTGCGTTGAAAGAAGCGGCCGGGGATGCAAGTGTGTATGTGATCGGTGATGCAATTCACCCGGGTAAGGTAGATCAGTGTACCAGAACGGGTTATATTGCAGCACTGAAAGTTGGAGCAAGTGAGGAATCTGTGGCATATATCCAGGAGTAAATCTTGCTTGTGTGGATGAAAAATATACTTTAATAAATAAAGAGAAATCCGGCTATTTTGTCTCGGTCGCTAGCAATCGCTCCCTGAGAAAAAATTGCCGGATTTCTCTATTTACACAGTGAAGAATATGGATTTTTCATCCACGACGGCGTTGCGTGCCAGTTGATCGCCAGCAATCGCTCCCTGAGAAAAAATTGCCGGATTTTTCTATCTACATAGTGAAGTATATGGATTTTTCGTCTACGACGGCGCTGCGTGTCAGCTAAGCATCATATCTGTGAGTTAAAAAATGATGGAAGGTATCTAAAACTTGCGGGGAATCTTTTTGCGTGATAGTATGAACGCAGGCAGTAAAGAGACTGCGTTCATGAGCAAGTAGTAAAAGAGGATTGCGAATATCTGCTTTACTGCAGAGAATAAGAAAGATTTAAAGGAATTTACCACTGTGAAAAAAGTCATGAAATCCACAACGGTACTTGTTGTTCTGGCAACTATCATATTTACAATTTTATATAGGACAATGGAAAATGGAGTGCTGCTGTCACTGGCTATCACGGCGGGAACGATCAGCTATCATTTTGTCATGCGTTATGCGGTGGCAGGGATTTTCAGTCATGCTATGCACAATCGGGCAAATCTGTCTCGAAAATGGTATCAGCAGAAAAAATGGGAAAAGAAATTATACCAGAAGCTACATGTAAAGCAATGGAAAAATAAGATGCCGACTTATGAGCCGAGCTATTTTGACCTGAGATTACATACACCGGAAGAAATTGCAGGAGCTATGTGCCAGGCAGAAGTAAGTCATGAAGTGATTGTGATATTCAGTTTTCTTCCATTGTTTACAGTTCCGGCATTTGGTGCATTCTGGGTGTTTTTAATCACATCAGTATTGTCAGCATTAATGGATCTTTTATTTGCTATTATGCAGCGGTATAATCGACCAAGAATTTTGAAACTGTGCAGAAAATAGAGAAAAATGATATGAAAACGGAAAAAATATCGGTGGGATTGCTAAAACGAAGGCAGGATGTGGTATGAAAAATATTACATTCTGCCTTTTTTGCATATCTTCGCTTTTAATGATTAAAAAATATCAAAAAAGTGTTATAATGAAAAAGATTTATCAAAAAAACATGCGAACTATCGTGTGAAAATACATAAGAGGAAAATAAAACATTATGACATTAAAAGAATTGGAAATCGGTAAGAGTGCAGTGATCAAGACCGTAGGCGGCGAAGGTGCCCTGCGCCAGCACTTTTTAGATATGGGAATGATTCCGGGAGCGGAAGTAACAGTGGTGAAACTTGCGCCGATGGGAGATCCGATGGAGCTTCAGATTCATGGCTATGAGCTGACGCTGCGTCTGGCAGAAGCGGATCAGATTGAAATTGATCCCATTGGAAAGCGAAGTAACGAACATAAACGTACAGTAAAGGAACTTGGCTCTGAGCATCCTGGTATTGGTGAGACCGGAAAATTTCATTCGAAAAAAGATGAAAATCCACTGCCAGAGGGAACGATACTGACCTATGCGTTAGTAGGAAATCAGAACTGCGGAAAGACAACATTATTTAATCAGCTGACGGGATCTAACCAGCATGTTGGAAATTTCCCTGGTGTTACCGTTGACCGAAAAGATGGTTCCATCAAGGGTCACCCGGAGACGGATGTGACGGATCTGCCGGGTATTTATTCCATGTCACCTTACAGCAGTGAGGAAATTGTATCACGAAATTTTGTCCTTGATGAAAAACCGAAGGCGATCATCAACATTCTGGATGCGACAAATATTGAGCGTAATCTGTATCTGACCATGCAGCTGCTGGAAATGGATATTCCAATGGTTGTGGCATTGAATATGATGGATGAGGTGCTTGGCAATCAGGGTTCCATTGATATCAATGGAATGGAAGCACTGCTTGGTGTTCCGGTGATTCCCATTTCGGCGGCTAAAAATCAGGGCGTGGATGAGCTGATCACCCATGCGCTGCATATTGCAAAATATCAGGAACGTCCATTGCGGCAGGATTTTTGTGATAAGACGGATCATAACGGTTCGGTACACCGCTGTATCCATGCAGTCATTCATCTGATCGAGGATCATGCGCAGGCAGCAGCCATTCCGGTGCGGTTTGCGGCAACGAAAGCAATCGAGGGTGATCCCTTGATCCTGGAACAGCTGGAACTGGATCAGAATGAGCGGGAAATGCTGGAGCATATTGTACAGCAGATGGAGACGGAGCGTGAGGTTGATCGAAGCGCTGCAATAGCCGATATGCGTTTTGACTTTATCGAGCGTCTGTGTGAGCAGACCGTTGTAAAACCAAAGGAGAGCAAAGAACGCATCCGCAGTGAGAAAATCGACCGGATTCTGACTGGAAAATATACGGCAATTCCATGTTTTATTGGAATCATGGCACTTGTATTTTATCTGACATTTAATGTGATCGGAGCTGGTTTACAGACACTGCTTGAAATTGGGATTGATAAATTGTCGGCCATTGTGAATGCTGCGATGGCAGCCACACATGTAAACAGCGCTATGCACAGCCTTGTGATTGATGGAATTTTTACCGGAGTGGGAAGTGTTTTAAGTTTCCTGCCGATCATCGTGACACTGTTCTTTTTCCTGTCTCTGATGGAGGATAGCGGTTACATTGCCAGAGTCGCTTTCGTTATGGATAAACTGCTGCGAAAAATCGGACTTTCCGGTCGAAGTATCGTACCGATGCTGATCGGATTTGGATGCACGGTTCCGGCGGTTATGGCAACGCGTACGCTGACCAGTGAGCGGGATCGAAAAATGACGATTTTGCTGACACCATTTATGAGCTGTACGGCAAAACTACCGATTTATTCGTTCTTTGTCAGTGCATTTTTTCCGAAAAAAGGCGGACTCATCATGACTGGGCTGTATCTGCTTGGTATTGGCGTCGGGATTTTAATTGCGTTCCTTTATAAAGGAACCTTATTCAAAGGAGAACCGGTTCCATTTGTTATGGAACTGCCGAATTATCGTCTGCCGGGAGCGAAAAACGTGACACAGCTTTTGTGGGAAAAAGCAAAAGATTTCCTGCAGCGTGCTTTTTCCGTGATTTTTATTGCAACGATCGTGGTATGGTTCCTGCAGAGTTTTGATCTGCATATGAATATGGTCACAGATTCTGCCGACAGTATTCTTGCTGCAATTTCCGGCATTTTGGTACCGATTTTTCGCCCACTTGGCATGGGAGACTGGCGGATCTGTACTTCCCTGATCAGCGGATTTATTGCAAAAGAGAGTGTGGTATCCACGCTGGAAGTGTTGTTTGGCGGAAGCATAGGAACTATGATTTCTTCTCTGACAGCAGCATCCATTCTGGTGTTCAGTTTGTTGTATACACCGTGCGTTGCAACTGTCGCATCCATTAAGCGGGAGCTTGGAGCAAAATGGGCAGTTGGCGTGGTCATCTGGCAGTGTGTCATAGCATGGATTGCGGCATTAATGGTACATTTGATTGGCTTGTTCGTTGGGATAGTGTAAGACAAAACAAAAAGAAACATATGTTATGGTGTTGATTTCCCTCGCGGTTGGATTAATTTGCAAAGGTAGTAAGTGATTTTACGTAACATAGTAGAAGTGGCAGGATAACGTTTTTCTCCGAAAGCGATTGTTAACTGAGGAGACAAACGTTATCCTGCCATTTTTCATTATCTACCGTTAAGTCATAGATACGTATTTCATAACCTGCCGGATGGTCACTTTCCACTTTTTATAACTTTTCGTGTAGCCGATCAGAAGTTCACAAAATTTTCACAGTTTTTTAGCACTCAATGCTTGACGTGGCTAATAATAAGTGCTATAGTACAACTAGAACAAAGGAGGAGAGATAAAAGGAAACGAAAAGTTCCAAAGATCTCAAATCCGGATGCTCAAGCAATCAACACTTCGGATTCTCCGAATGTGCAGAAAATATATTTAATTACTGAAAGGAGTAATGACTTATGATGATGCCTAGAATTTTTGGAGAAAACTTATTTGATGATTTTATGAACGACTTTGCATTTCCGGATTTTACAGACAGTGCGAATATTGAGAAAGCTTTGTATGGAAAACATGCAAAGAATCTGATGAAGACAGATGTCAAAGATACCGAGAACGGATATGAAGTAGATATCGATCTCCCGGGTTTCAAGAAAGACGAGATCACAATGAAACTGGAAAACGGTACATTAACCGTCAGCGCAGCAAAAGGTCTTGACAAAGACGAGGAGAACAAGGAGAAAAAATATGTAAGACGTGAGCGTTATGCAGGCGGTATGAGCAGAAGCTTCTATGTTGGTGAGCACGTTGACGTTGAGGATATCCATCCGAAATATGAAAATGGTATTTTAAGCTTTACTGTTCCGAAAAAGGAGCAGAAAGCGGTAGAAGAGAAAAACAAATTCATCTCTATTGAAGGTTAAAATCAGATCATAATATCTGAAATAAATGAACTCTCCCTGAGTGGATCCCCGGCAGGACGTAAAAATCCTGCCGGGGATTTTTTATTGCCTGCAAAACATGTGTTTGGTATAATAAAGGAAAATGCCGGGACATGTAGGCGAAAATATCTTCCATATGGAAATAGAAGAAAAGCAGACAGCAGAAGCAGGAAAAATAATAGAAATTTAGAAAGGACAGGCAGCATATGAAGTTTTTTCATTTATCAGACCTTCACATAGGATTAAAACTGATCAATCGGGATTTGAGGGAAGATCAGGAATATATTTTACATCAGATCACGGAGCTGGCGGTGCAGGCACAGCCGGATGCGCTGGTGATCGCAGGAGATATTTACGATAAGGCAGTTCCGTCGGCGGAAGCCATGGCAGTGTTGGATGGATTTATTTCTGAACTGACGGAAAAATTGCCGGACCTGGTGATTATGATGATCAGCGGCAACCATGACAGCGCCATTCGTGTGAACTGCTATCGAAATGTGCTGGCACGGCAGAAGCTTCATATGATCGGCATGCCACCGGTTCGTCCGGAAGAATGGATGGAAAAAATTGTATTGCAGGATGCGTATGGCCCGGTGAATTTTTATCTGTTGCCTTTTGTGAAACCATCCATGGTAAAGCAGATTACAGGAACGGATGAAAAAGGGAATAATCTGTCCTACGATGAGACAATCCGACGTTTGATTGCGCGGGAAGACATAAATGAGGCGGAACGGAATGTGTTTGTCAGTCATCAGTTTTATTTACCTGTGGGAAAAGGTGCGGATGAAATTGAGCGCATGGATTCCGAGATTCGCACGGTAGGAAATATTGATGAAGTGTCTGCAGATGTGTTGGAGGTGTTTGATTATGCGGCATTGGGACATATTCACAAACCGATGAAAGTGGGAAGTGAGTATTACCGTTATTGTGGTACACCACTGGCCTGTTCCGTCAGCGAGGCAGGACAGGAAAAATGTGTGATCGAAGTTGAATTTGGAGAAAAAGGTGACGTGCAGACCAGAGTGCTTCCGTTAAAACCATTACGTCAGATTAAGGTATTGAAAGGAAGTACGGAGGAAGTGCTGGCACAGGCCTGTGAGGATTATGTGTCTGTGACCCTGACGGATCAGCCGGACTTTGATACGCAGGATCGGATTCGCGAGGCATTTCCATATTTACTGGAGATTCGCCGTGAAATGTTGACACAGCGGGAGTATGCGGCAGCATGGAAAGCGCAGGAAAAAATGGATCCCTTTGACACCTGCTGCTCGTTTCTTGGAGATATTACAGAAGAAGAAAAAGAGATTTTGCAAAATGTGGTGAATACGGTATTTACGGGAGGTGCGACAGAATGAAACCATTGAAGTTAACAATGCAGGCCTTCGGTTCTTATGTAAAACCTGGAACCATTGATTTTGAGAAGCCGGCGCAGAATCTGTTTCTGATCACGGGGGACACCGGAGCAGGAAAAACGACGATTTTTGATGCCATTGTATTTGCCCTGTATGGAGAAGCAAGTTCTGGCGCGAATAAAAAAAATGGAAATGAATTGCAGAGTCAGTATGCAAATCCGGAGCTGTCGCCTTTTGTGGAACTGACTTTTTCTGAGGGAGATGGTGCCAACAGGCAAATTTATACCGTGCGAAGAACACCGCGGCATATTCGCCCTCTGAAGCGTGGAACCGGAACAAAAGAGGAAAAAGAGACGGTATCACTGATTTTGCCGGATCAGACGGAATTTTCCCAGAATAAAAAGGAAACGGATGAAAAACTGGCAGAGATTCTGGGACTGACCAAGGGACAGTTTATGCAGGTGGCAATGATCGCTCAGGGTGAATTTATGGAACTGCTGCGGGCGAAATCTGATGAGAAAAAAGTGATCTTCCGAAAGCTGTTTAACACAGAACCCTATCAGAAAATCGTGGAGGAACTGGGACAGTGCCGCAAGGAAAAACAGCAGGAAATTGCGGTGATCCGTACAGAATGTCAGACCGAAGCCGGACATATCGAAATTCCGGAGAACTATGAACGCGCAGAAATCATGCGGGAAATCAAAGAAAAAGTAATCCGTTCGGAACGTTTTCTTGTGACAGATATGGAGCAGCTGTTGGAAGAACTGGGGCATTTATGTATCTATTTGCAGGAAAAGCAACTGAGGACAGAGGCGCAGGTTCAGGCGGCAGAGCAGGAACACAATCAAAAGCAGGAGAAGTTTGCAAAAGCAGAGCAGCTTTTACAGGCGTATCGGCAGTTGGAGCGGGCAAAGGCAGTTCTGGACGAGTGCAAAGCGCAGGCAGAACAAATGCAAAAGCAGGAGATTCTGACCGGACAGATTCGCAGAGCCTATGAGATTCAAAGTGGTTTCAAGCGTTTGCAGGACAGCGTACAGCTGCTTGAAAACACGAAAAAAGAATTGAAAAACTGTGAACAACAGCTGCCAGAATTATTGCAAAATGCACAGGAAACTGCAGAGAAGGAGAAAGAAGCCAAAGCAGAACAGGAAAAGCAAAATACAGTATACAGTTGTGTCGCCGAACGCGTTAATCAGGCTCTTGAGACCTTTCAGAAGATTACAGAGGTGACAGCGCAGATAAAGAAAAAAGAAACGGAGCAGAAATTCGCGGAACAGGCAGCAAAGCAGGCAGAAGAAAAGCAGAAACAATTGGCGACACAGATCCTGCAATGGAAAGCACAGGCAGATGCGAAAAAAGATGCACCAACGAAGCTGGCTTACTGGGAAAATCAGAAAAAAGAAGCAGAGGCGTTGGCAGAGGAAGTAGAAGAAGCAAAGAAACTACATGCAGAATCAGCCAGGCAGAAGAAAATGCTGGAAGCTGCGCAGAAAGCGTTTTCAGAAGCAAGCAAGAGCTATCAGGAAGCACATGGCAGATACGAAAACATGCGACAGATCTTTTTTAACATGCAGGCGGGACTGATCGCAAAGGAACAGTTAAAACCTGGAATGCCATGTCCGGTGTGTGGTTCTGTGGAACATCCTGCACCCTGTGAGCTTGCGGAGGAACACAGTGAGATCACCCGGGAAAAACTGGATGAGATGAGCCTTTCCATAGAAAAATTGCGGGCAGAGCAGGAGACATGTGCATCAAAGGCGCATGCTGCAGGCACGCTGGCAGAAGAAAAGGAACAGATTGCAAAAAATGCAGTTGAGAAGTTGTTCGGACATATGCAGGACAGTTTGCAGGAAATTCCAGAAACGATGGAACTTGCCCTGGCAGAGGCGGTCGTAGGTGCCAGTCAGAGAGAACTTGAATTAGAAGGAAAAGAGTTGCTGGCAGATGTCAAATTGTCAGAAAAAGTACAAACTCAGTTACACAATGCGGAAGCAGCAAAAGTGCAGTTGGAAGAAGCATTACAGAAAGCAAAGGAACATCAGCAGAAAGTACAGACAGAACTTGAAAGTAATCGTGCGGTATTGAAAAATCTTAACGGCTCACTTACCTTCGCATCGAAAGAAGAGGCAGAGCGTGAGTCAGAAAAGGTAAATGAAACCAAGATACAGGCGGATGAAGCCTATGCGAAAGCAGCGAAGCTGGCGGCGCAGGCGCGACAGACGCTGGATAAGGTGCAGGCGCTGGAATACCGCTATCGGGAGGAACTCCCAAAGCTTGTGGAAGCGCGGCAGCAGCGGCAGGCAGAATATGAAGCGTTACTGGCAGAACGTGGTCTGACGGAAGAAAACTGGCAAGAGCTGACGCAGTCATATTCGGTAAAAGACGCAGAAACATTTCAGCAGGAAAACAATGTCTACAAAGAAAATGTGGCGCGGACGCAGGGCATCTATGCTTCCGCAAAAGAACAGATCGGGGAGCGGGAGAAACCAGATTTGGAAGCAATGAAGCAGAATTGTGAAGAAGCAGCCAACCAGTTACGGAATCTGAGAAACGAACAGGAGCAGTGGAACCTGTATATACGGACAGATTGTGCAACCTATGAGATTTTAAAACCGAAAATGGAAAACCGGGCACAGATTTTGGCGCAGCATCAGCGAATCAATGAACTGTATAATCGACTGGCGGGTAATATCAGCGGTTCCCGCATGGATCTTGAGACCTTTGTGCAGCGGCAGTATCTTGAGAAAATTTTGTATGCAGCAAACCGCCGCTTTTTGGAAATGTCTGCAGGGCAGTTTGAACTGCGCATGTATGATTTGGAAAAAGCCGGTGAAGGCAGAAACCATGGTCTTGACCTGATGGTGTATTCTGCTGTTACCGGAAAAGTGCGGGAAGTGCGTACCTTATCCGGTGGAGAGTCCTTTATGGCGGCATTGTCACTGGCACTTGGTATGGCGGATCAGATTCAGGAAAGTTCCGCGGCAATCCATCTGGATGTGATGTTTATCGACGAGGGATTTGGTTCCTTGGATGAAAATTCCAGAAATCAGGCAGTGCGCGTGCTGCAGGAGATGGCAGGCGGAAGCAAACTGATCGGTATCATTTCTCATGTGACAGAGTTAAAGCAGGAAATTGACGATCAGCTTATCGTAAGTAAGGATGAGAACGGAAGCCATGTGCGCTGGCAGATCAGCTAAAAATCTTCCATTTTCAACAGTATTTGCATAAACATGTAGATCAGAATCATAATCCCGGAGGTTTTGTGTTAAAATCCCCGGGATTAGTTGAAAAATAGCGGGAATATCGGTATGATGTTAAGAAACGGGAGGAGCAGAACATGAAAGTTTTAATGTTAAATGGCAGTGCAAAAGCCAATGGAAATACATACAGATCTTTATTAGAAGTAGGAAAACAGCTGGAAAAAGAAGGCATTGAATATGAGATTTTTCAGATCGGTGGAGAGCCGGTGCGTGACTGTTTGGGATGTGGCCAATGTTCAGAAAAAGGATGCGTTTTTGACGATGATAAAGTAAATGAGTTTACTGCAAAAGCAAAAGAAGCAGACGGTTTTGTATTTGGAACGCCAGTATACTATGCACATCCAAGTGGACGGATCATGGCATTTCTGGACCGCGCATTTTACAGCAGTGGAGCATCTTTTGCGTTTAAACCGGGAGCATCCGTAGCGGTAGCACGTCGTGGCGGTACGACAGCATCTTTTGATGCAATGAACAAGTATTTTGGAATCTGTCAGATGCCGGTGGTCGGTTCTACATACTGGAATCAGGTTCATGGAGCAGTTCCGGGAGAAGCAGAAGAAGATGCAGAAGGTCTGCAGACCATGCGAAATCTTGCAAGAAATATGGCATGGATGCTGAAATGTTTTGAAGCAGGAAAGGCAGCAGGTGTGGCGTTACCGCAGACCGAACGTGATTATAAGACAAACTTTATCAGATAGATGATGCAGTTTAAAGGGGAACAGTAGAAACGGGAAATATCAGTCTGCAAATTGTGGCAGCAGATGTCGGGAAACAGTTTTGATCTGATCCTGATGGACAGTAACTGGGTTAAAAAGACTAACAGGTTAAAGGGACGGGAAGAAAAATGGCGATTTTAGGAATTGATTTAGGGACAACGAATTCTCTTGGAGCAGTATACCGCAACGGGAAAGTAGAACTGATTCCGAACCGTTTTGGATCATTTCTGACGCCCAGCGTGGTCAGCGTGACAGAGGATGGCAGTGTTGTGACGGGGCAGATTGCAAAGGAACGTCTGATCACACATCCGAAGGATACTGCATTTTCTTTCAAAAAGAATATGGGAAGCGATCAGAAATACAACCTTGGCGGGAAAACATTTTTGCCGGAGGAATTGTCCGGATTTCTTGTCAGTGCTATCGTGGAGGATGCGAAAGAATACATGGGCGAAGAAATCAAGGACGTGATCATATCGGTTCCGGCATATTTTCACGATAAACAGCGTGTGGCAACGAAACGTGCGGGTGCGCTGGCCGGTGTCAATGTAAAAAGAATCGTGAATGAGCCGAGTGCGGCAGCATTGGCTTCTTATTTTGATACACAAAATGAGCAGCTTTTTCTGGTGTTTGACTTCGGAGGCGGTACACTGGATGTGTCAATTGTAGATTGTTTTGATACTATGGTAGAGATTCTGGCAGTTTCCGGAGACAATCATCTGGGTGGTGATGATTTTAATGAAGCTGTTGCAGACGGTTTCCTGAGAGAACATCAGCTTCAGCGGGAAAACTTAAGTGAAAAGGAATATGCCATCCTGCTTCGGCAGGCGGAAAAATGCAAAATTGCCTTATCCACGGAGCAGGAAGTGAAAATGACTGCTGTACTTGGCGGGCAGACATATCAGAGCGTGTATACAAACGAACGGATGATGCGGGAGAGTTCCGCTGTCTGGAAACGGATTCAGACGGTGCTTCGGCATGTCTTAAGAGACAGTCGTGTGGAACTGGAGGATATTGACGCAGTCATTATGGCAGGCGGTTCCGGTAAAATGCCGCTGGTGCAGTCTTACATGGCGCAGCTTTTTGAACAGACACCGCTGGTAACCGGTTTCAGTGATCAGCTCATTGCACGGGGACTTGGACTGGTGTGTGGTGTTATGGAGCGTGAGGATGAAGTACGGGATTATATTCTGACAGATATCTGTCCTTTTACGCTTGGTACCGGGGTGAATAACGAGACAGATCCAAAACATCCATATATGAGTGCTATTATTGAACGAAATACGATTCTTCCCTGTTCGAGAATACAGCGTTTTTCTACTGCTTCGGATTATCAGAAAGAAGTGAAAATTGAAATCCTGCAGGGGGAAGAACCATATGCGGAGGATAATGTGCAGCTTGGGCTGATCACAACCATGGTTCCGAAGAAAAAGCGTGGACAGGAATCTGTGGATGTTCGTTTTACCTATGATATTAACGGTATTCTGGAGGTAGAAGTAACCGTTGTTTCTACGGGAAAGAGTGTGACAAAAGTTCTGTCTCAGAGTATGGATGAAAAAGAACTTGCCAGACGGATGAAGCAGCTTGAAAAACTGAAAGTGCATCCGAAAGATATGACGGAAAATCAATTGATTCTGGAGCGTTTACAGGCACTTTATGAAGAAGCATTACCGGAAACCAGAGACAGGTTGATGTATCATATTCGAAACTTTGAAAGTACTTTGGCAGAACAGGATCCGCGCCGGATTCGGAAGTATCGGGAATTTTTGGAACATATGATTGTGTCATTGGAGCATTATGATCCATTTGAGGGAAAACTGGATTTCCCTGAGTGGAGCGATGATGACGATGGCGAAACGTAATCTGTTTTAGATAAACGAATTGGAATCGTCAGACCAGAGATAGAAAGCGTCAATTACGATAAACAGATCAGAAAGAACAAGAAAACACAGACACTTTTGGAGGAGACAGTCAGATGTATGAATCAGAAGCGTATGAGATTTTACATATCAAACGGGGAAGTTCACAGGAGGAGATAAAGGAAGCCTATGCAGCTTTATCCAAAAAGTATCACCCGGAGGAGCATCCGGATGAATTTCAGCAGATCCATGAGGCATATATGACGCTGCGCAGACGGAGCCGTGGACAGAGAAGTGAACGACGAAATCCGGAGCAGGAACCCAAAACGACGGAAGCAGAAGATGCATCTGTTGGAGAAGCAGCAGAGAAAGTAACACCCAAAAGCAATCATCAGGGTACATTTTCAGAGGAAGAATTAGAAGGTACAGAACAGAATACGAATACTTCAGAGAAAAGTACAGATAGCACAGAAGCAGAAGTGCAGGGTGAATATCAGGAAGTGACAGAAGATTATGGCATAGAAGATTATGCGGAGAAAAATGCAGAAAATCAGACTGTATGGGAATCTCAGAGTGAATCTGCACAGCAGGAGCCTGCTCTACAATATGATTTTGACGAAGTAATTGAGGAAACCGAGCGGAAGGACGCGCAGCGCCTGATCTTGCTGATCCAGAAAGCCCTGGTTGAGATGGAAATGCTGCTAAAACCACCATATTGCCACAAATTAAAGCTGTTTCAACAGTTTTTCCGGAAGCCGGAATATCGGACCGCGTTAAAGCAACCGGTGTTTATGGCACGTTTTGCAGATATGCTGTTAGACAGTCATTTGAAACCGATGATTTATGATTACATCATTGAGTTTTACCGTTTTCGTGGGCTCGATCCGGCAGATATGTATGAGGAAGCGGCAAAGCTTTATTATGTGCTGGATGATAAAAGGGGGATGAAGAAAAAGAAAGTCGGATTCTGGCAAGGTGTTCTGCCGGTGGCAGTAATTGCCGGTATTCGTGCCGGCACGCGGTCGGCCAAACCGGGAACCGGTGCAGGAAATCTGTTTGGATTTCTGTTTGTTGCAGTAATTGTGATTGCCCTGATAGTTATCCTGTATCGTCAATTGTATAAGAACCATTCCAGTCTGTTTGCACAGGCAATGGTTGCCTTATTATTGACGGTTTCTCAATTTGTCATATTGATGGGAGATTTTTATGCTCCACTGATGGGATCAGATGGGGGAACGGTACTTGCAGTATTCCTTTTCCTGATGGGAATTATCTGGCTCATCGGTGTCGGAATCGCTGCGATCATCAAAAAAATGAGCAGTTTCAGGAGAAAAAAATAAGCAAAATACATCGTTCATGTCGTAAAAATGTCATTTCATGCAAATGGCATTTTTTTTTGTATATTTTGTTGTAGAATAGTGACAGAATGTAATGCTTTTTGTAATATTTCTGAAATATTGCAGATAAAGTACGGCAAGAGGAAGGAGAGCTTATGAAATATTTAAAAAAGATTATGGCAGTGGCGCTGGCAGCGGGAATGGTATTTTCCGGCAGTGTTGTAGACGGAAGGGCATCGTCCTACAGGGTAAATAATTACTTCGATGAAGCAGCGAATACAACAATTGATGAGCTGTTTTTCTATGATGAAGATGCATACGGAAAAAAACTTGGTGTAACATACGAAAAAACATCTACAGAGTTTGTAGTGTGGGCTCCGGTTGCAACAGATGTAAAAGTTAATATCTATACAACTGGAAGTAATGAAGATGAAAATGCATTTAAAGTAGGCACATATGTGTTGGAAAAACTGCTTAGAAATGGAACATGGACCGGTGCATGGGAAATAACACTTGTAGGCAGATGGGATGACTATTATTATGACTATACAATTACAAATGCAAAAGATATTCGTTATGTGGATGTAAATGGAAACGTTAGTGGATCAACTTTTAATAAATATCAGACAGCAGATCCATATGGTGTTGCTGCCAGTGAAGACGGACAGAGGTCTTATGTTATAGATCCGTCTACCGTATCTCCGGATGGTTGGAGCAATGACAGACATGTGTATGTAGATACAGCAAAGGCAAACACGGTTTATAAAGTAAGTGTGAAGAATTTTTCCACAGATCCGGCTTCCGGTACAACAGGCGGCGGAAAATACAGTGCATTTACAGAGACGGGTGCAACGGTAAACAGTGCGGGTGAACTGGTGTCCGGTATTGATTATCTGAAAGAACTGGGTGTTACAACCGTACAGCTTGCACCGTTTGCAGATTTTGCTTCCACTGACGAATACGGGGAGTATGATATTCAGAACTTTAATGTTCCGGAAAGTTCTTATGCTTCGAAAAAGTCAGACAGCAAGACTGTTATAAAAGAATGCAAAGAAATGATTCAGGCACTGCACAAAGCCGGTATTTCTGTTGTGATGGAAATGCCATATACGCATACGGTTTCTCCGAAAAATTCTGTACTGGAGAAAACAGTTCCGGGATATTTTTATAGAATGGTATGGCGAGATAGTGCAAATGGTTATACCTATTATACAACTACGGATTATGATAATGAATGTGCGACCGAGCGTGCGATGTATCGGAATTATATTGTGGATTCCATGGCATACTGGGCAAAAGAATATCATGTAGATGGATTTTCTATTGATCTGATCAGTAACGTTAATACAAGAAGGGAGAGAAACAGCACAAGAGAAAACGATTGGTTATCAGAAATAAAAACAGGACTGGCGAAGAAAGATTCCAATCTGGTGATCTGGGGTGACGACTATCAAAAAGCCGATCGCCAGAACAAAACTTCTCTCTATGATTCGATCATCAACAATATCGGTGGCAGTGATTATGGAGAAAGAAACGAAAAATCAGTAAAAATCTATAAACAGACAGCAGCAATGAAATATGCAACACCGGGAACCTTATATATGGATGCCGGAGAAGAAATGTGCAACAGTGTCAATGGAACATCACTGAAAGACAGTAATCTGGTTGAATGGCAGGATTCCGCAGAATTTGCTGATGTAGTATCTTATTACAGAGGTCTGATGGATATTCGAAAAGCATTCTCACCGCTTGCCAGGAGTCAGGATATAGCTTCCAAAGAGGCATATGTATTGACAAATACAACAAAAGCTGCCGGTGAATGGAATAGCATGGCAGTATTAAATAACGAGACAGATGCTGCCAAACAGATTACTATTCCGAACGCAGATGCAGATTCTGAATGGGTAATTATTGCAAATGGCGAAAGTGCAGGTGTGGTATCTCTTGGAGAGATTTCCGGAGCTACTGTAAATGTACCGGCATATACCACAATGATCCTTGTAGATAAAGCAAGTTTTACAGGATCAGCTGTATCTACGACAAGAGGAAAAGTAGTTGTTCAGTATTTATTGAAAGACAGCAAGCAGCCATTACGTGAGGCAATTACACTTCAGGGTACACCGGGCACCGGTTATGAAGTACCTGCAAATATAAAGATTCCGTCCGGATATACACTTTTAAGCAAAGAAGGCAGTGAAAAAGGTAAGTATACAGCAGGAACCCAGACAGTCACTTATTATTACAGCACAATAGATGCGAATACTGTGGTAGACGGCATCAAAAATAATGGTACTTACTGTGAAAATGCAAAATTTAAAGTAACCTCTGCTGCTTATACTGAAGTGACAGTTGATGGCAAAAAACTGACCGCAGGTGAAGACGGTTACTATACTGTTTCAGCAGCAGATGGTGTACAGAAAATTGCGCTGTCAGACAAAGACGGATATAGTATTTATCTGACTATTACGGTAAATAAAAATCACACAACGGACAGCAGCGATTGTACAAAAGAATCTACCTGTTCTGTTTGTCATAAGACATTCCCGGCACAGGCAAGTCATAAGTTCGGTGATACGTGGTTAAAAGATGACACCTATCATTGGAAAGTTTGCGAAAATGAGGGATGTAAAGCAACAAGTACAAAGACAAAACACAGCGGAACAGACGATGGTGACTGTACGACAGCTGTAACCTGTAAAGATTGTGGTCAGATCATTACAGAAGCAAAAGCAGAGCATACCTATGGCGAGTGGCAGTCCAATGGTGACGGCACACATACACGCAAGTGTACTGCACAGGGTTGTACAAAAGAGGAAACCAAAAATTGTACCGGTGGAGAAGCAACCTGTACAAAGAAAGCAGTTTGTACCGAATGCCAGAAAGAGTATGGTGATCTGAATCCGACAAATCACAGCGGAAGTGTTGAATGGGTACAGACAGAGACGACACATCAGGAAAAATATAACTGCTGTGGCGCAGAAGTTTCTGCAGCTGAGAATCATACTTGGGAAAATGGTCATTGTAGTACCTGCGGATATGGATGTAATCATACCGGAGGAACAGCGACCTGTATCGAGAAAGCAATTTGTACGATCTGCAAACTCCCATATGGAGAAGTGGATGCGAATCATCATACCGGAACGGAAAACTGGACACAGACAGCAACAACCCATGAGAAGAAATATGATTGCTGCGGCAAAGTGACAGTAGCAAAAGAAAATCACAAATGGAAAGATGGCGTTTGTGAGACCTGTGGATATGTATGTGTACATAGCGGCGGAGAGGCAACCTGTACCAGCGGAGCTATCTGTGAAAACTGTGGCAAGGAGTATACTGCAAAAGATCCTTCCAAACATAGTGGAAAAGTAGTATGGGTACAGACCGAATCAGATCACAGACAGGTATATGATTGCTGTGACGCACAGGTATCTGCAAGCGAAGCGCATGACTGGGAAGATGGTGTATGCAAAGTTTGTGATTATCAGTGTAAACATACCGGGGGAAGTGCGACCTGCGTGAAGAAAGCAGAGTGCGTGATTTGTGGTGAACAGTATGGTGTATACAATATGAGCGTTCATGAAGGTTTGAAATTTGTCGAAGCAAAAGCAGCTACCAAGACCGCAGAAGGAAATGTAGAATACTGGTATTGTGAAGACTGTGGTAAATATTATATCGAACAGAATGGTTTTGTGGAAGTTACAAAAGAACAGACGGTCGTTGCAAAACTGACAGACAAAAAGCAGGATAGTAATTCCGATGATAAGAAAAATCATACACCTGCTACCGGAGACACAGATAACAACAAACCGACCGGATCCAACGGTAATGATACAAAGACTACACCGACAACGGATACAAAAGCGGCAAATAAGGCAGAAACTACAAAGAAGAAATCTCCAAAGACAGCAGATGATAATCGTATGCTGGTATGGTTTATTCTCTTTGCAGTGGGAGGAACCGCGGCAGGAGTGACTGTTTACGGTCATAAAAGAAGAACAGGCAGATAGGAAAGAACGGTTTCTGAGGCAGCGCATACGCTGAAGCGCGAAACACTCTCTTGACATTCCCGTCAGATTCGCTTAGAATAACGGTTGATTACAGTTTTTCAATTAGAAAAGGCATATAATAAGAAATCAGCTGTGACGGGAAATAGTACAGGTGGGAAATTCTACAGAGAGAGGATGTACATGTGATGCATGTATGCTGCGACATCCTTGTTTGGAACATTTGGAACCGAGCCCTGAGCCCCATGCGATGAGTATGGCGTAGAACCGGCGTTAACGGTATTGAGTGGATATGCAGCATAATGCATATAAGCAGGGTGGTACCGCCGGAATTCCGGTCCCTATGAGGGATTGGATTTCCGGCTTTTTCTATCTTAAATAAGTGTAAAGGAGATACAGTCATGGCAAAGGACAAAAAATTAGTAGAAGCCATTACATCTATGGATGTGGATTTTGCACAGTGGTACACAGATGTAGTAAAAAAAGCAGGATTAACCGATTATTCCAGCGTCAGAGGATGCATGGTCATCAAACCGGCAGGTTATGCGATCTGGGAGAACATTCAGAAAGAGCTTGACCGTCGTTTTAAAGAGACCGGTGTAGAGAATGTATACATGCCAATGTTTATTCCGGAAAGCCTCTTAAATGTAGAGAAAGATCACGTGGAAGGATTCGCACCGGAAGTTGCATGGGTAACACACGGTGGATTAAACCCGCTGCAGGAGCGTCTCTGCGTACGTCCGACATCGGAGACATTATTCTGTGATTTTTATAAAAATGATATCCAGTCTTACCGCGATCTGCCAAAGGTATACAACCAGTGGTGTTCCGTTGTAAGATGGGAGAAAGAAACACGTCCGTTCCTTCGTTCCAGAGAGTTCTTATGGCAGGAAGGTCATACCGCTCACGCAACTGCTGAAGAAGCTGAGGCACGTACAGTACAGATGCTGAACCTTTACGCAGATTTCTGTGAGGAAGTACTGGCTATGCCAGTCATCCGCGGACAGAAAACAGAAAAAGAAAAATTCGCAGGTGCTGAGGCTACTTACACCATCGAGGCTCTGATGCATGATGGAAAAGCACTGCAGTCCGGTACAAGCCATAACTTCGGTGACGGATTTGCAAAAGCATTCGGTATCCAGTATACAGACAAAGAGAACAAATTACAGTATGTACATCAGACATCATGGGGTATGACCACGCGTCTGATCGGTGCCATTATCATGGTTCACGGCGATGATTCCGGACTGGTTCTGCCGCCGCACATTGCACCGACACAGGTTATGGTAATCCCGATCCAGCAGAGAAAAGAAGGTGTTCTGGAGAAAGCACAGGAGATTCAGGAGCGTTTGGGCAAAGTATGCCGTGCAAAATTAGATGATTCTGATAAGAGTCCGGGATGGAAATTCTCTGAGCAGGAGATGCGTGGTATTCCGATCCGTGTAGAGTTAGGACCGAAAGATATTGAGAACAATCAGTGTGTACTGGTTCGTCGTGATACACGTGAAAAAACAGTTGTTTCTCTGGATGAAGTAGAGAGTGTAGTTCCGGAATTATTAGAGACCATTCAGAAAGATATGTTCGAGCGTGCAAAAGCACATCGTGACGCACATATTTCTGATGCACACAATTACGATGAGTTCTGCGATGCGATAGAGAACAAACCGGGATTCATCCGTGCAATGTGGTGTGGAGATCGTGCATGCGAGGACAAGATCAAAGAAGAAACAGGTGCTACATCCAGATGTATGCCGTTTAACGATCAGGAGCATATCTCTGACGTGTGTGCATGCTGTGGAAAACCGGCGAAGAAACTGGTTTACTGGGGGAAAGCATACTAAGAATCGTTGATTCTTAGCATAATCTATCGCACAGATTTACAGAGGAAGATGTCACTTTGTGACATAAATCTGGCGTGAAAAACACAGCGGTGTTTTTCGATTAATGAATCAGTATAAAAAATATAGAGTTTTAGGAGGGTGCGTATGAAGATCGAGTTACCGGAAAAAGTAAAAACCGTCATTGGTGAGCTGAAAGCACATGGCTATGATGCCTATGCGGTAGGCGGTTGTATCCGTGACAGTATCCTTGGGCGCACCCCTGGAGACTGGGATATTACTACGTCTGCCAAGCCGCAGCAGGTGAAGGCAATTTTTCCACGGACCGTGGACACCGGGATCCAGCATGGAACGGTAACGGTGTTGATGGATAAAGAAGGATTTGAAGTGACAACTTATCGAATTGATGGGGAATATGAGGATGCCCGTCATCCGAAAGACGTGATTTTTACTTCAAATCTGCTGGAAGACTTAAAGCGTCGGGATTTTACCATTAATGCCATGGCATACAATGATGAAACCGGTCTGGTGGATGCCTTTGACGGAATTGCAGACTTAAAGGCAAAGCGGATTCGTTGCGTGGGTGAGCCGACAGAACGTTTTACGGAAGACGCCCTGCGTATGATGCGTGCAGTGCGTTTTGCGGCACAACTTGGATTTACCATTGAAGATGCTACCCGTCAGGCAATCTGTGATATGGCAGAAAATCTGTCAAAGATCAGTGCAGAGCGGATTCAGGTAGAACTGGTAAAACTGGTCACATCCGATCATCCGGAGGAGATGAAAAACATCTATGACACTGGGATCGCAGCTGTGATTCTGCCGGAATTTTGTACCATGATGGAGACGGAACAGCACAATCCACATCACATTTATACGGTTGGAGTGCATACAATCCGCTCCATGGAGGAAATCCGGGCAGACAAAGTGCTGCGCCTGACTATGTTATTCCATGATGTGGCAAAACCGGTCTGTCGCAGATCGGATGAGAACGGAATCGATCATTTTCACGGTCATCCGGAAGTCGGTGCAGAGATGGCACGAAAAATCCTGCGCAGACTGAAATTTGACAATGATACGATTCGGAAAGTAACCGCGCTGATCCGGGCACATGACGATCGTCCACCATTGAAAGGGCGGGCAATCCGTCGTGCAATCTTCCGCAACGGAGTCGATCAGTATCCGGAGCTTTTTGAGGTAAAACGGGCAGATATTCTGGCGCAGAGCAGCTTTTTACAACAGGAAAAACTGCTTTATGTGGATCGCTATGAGCATATGTATCACCAGATCATAGAAAAGCAGCAGTGTCTGTCCCTGAAGGATCTGGCAGTGAACGGTTCCGATCTGATTGCAAGAGGGATTCAACCGGGCAAAGAGATCGGTGTAATCCTGCATGCGATGCTGGAACAGGTTCTGGAAGATCCGAAGCTGAATGAGAAAGAAGCGTTACTGGAATGGTACTTTAATCCAAACAAGGAAGATCCTGCTTAAAGTAATAAAGCAGAATACTTCCTTATATCATAAGGGACTGTAAGTCTCTTATGATAAGCTGCGTAGCAGCTATTGGGTTATGAGCAAGTAGCGTGAGCGGATTGCGAATACACGCTTGAAAAAGTCACCAAGGCATAATTTGATACACCTCTTCATATGATTAAAAGAGTGCAAAACGGAAATTAATTGTACATTAATCATATAAAGGGGTGTTTTTGTGTATTATCAGGTGGAACAGGTTTTGGAAAAGCAGGAACCGGAGATTGAAAAATTTTACAAGGGACGGGGGATTCTGATCTGTGAGTCAAAACAGAATCTGTTCGCGCTGAAGGAATATAGCGGTTCTTTGCAAAAGGCAGAATTTTTGTATTGGCTGGGGATCTGTCTGGAGCAGCAGGGGATTCGCTGTGATGCGATGCTGAAAAATAAAGAAGGTGCGCTGCTCACGGAAGGCGTGGATCATGTTTTTTATACATTTCACCGCTGGATGCGCGGGCGGGAATGTGAAGTAAATAACAGAGTAGATCTGCTGCTGGCAGTTTCGTTTCTGGCACAGTTTCATCGAAGCTGCTGTGGGGAAGAATTTGTCAGTGTGTCAGAACAAAAAAATGTATCGGAGCAGAAAAATATGGAAAGTGCGGAGGCAGACAGTAACGGAGGACTTTGTGGAGAATACCGCAAACACGACCGGGATCTGCGGCATATTCGCAAGTACATATTAAAGCGGAATAATAAAAGTGATTTTGAACGGTTGTTTTTACAGTGCTTTGACCAGTTTTACCAGCAGTCAGAAACCGTGGTGGATTTTCTGGAAAAAGATCCCGAAAAGGATGGCGGATACACGGTGGGAATCTGCCATGGGGAAGTGAATCAGCATAATATTTTATTTACACCGGATGGAGTGGCACTGATTCATCTGGAACATTCCGGAGTCGGACTTCAGATTGCGGATCTGGGAAATTTTATGCGCAAGATCATGGAGAAAAATAACTGGAATGTGAGACTTGGCATGGAACTTCTGGAAGGCTACCGAAGGAAACATGCGCTGACGGCGCAGGATCTGCAGGGACTTTATTACCGTTTGGCTTATCCGGAGAAATTCTGGAAGATCGCCAATCAGTATTATCGCACGCGGAAAGTATGGGATTCCGGCAAAAATTACGAAAAATTACAGAAAGAGATCTGGCAGAACCAGGCAAGAGGAGAATTTCTTGCGATGTTGAAACAGGAATTATAAAATACAGTTACAGTTCACTCATCATATGTATTCAAATATTGATCATGCTTGCATGAGGAAATATTTGGATACATAGTGATGAAGGGAGCGCCTTTTTATGAGCAAAGGTAGTAGCGTAGCTACGGAGAAGTCCTGAAAGGACGCTTTGCGAATGGCGCGTGTGAACTGTAACAAAATACATGTGATGAGTGAACTGGTAAAAAATTAGTTTCCAATTACTCACCGTTATGCTATAATAAATGCATATGAGCAAAATATGCTCACATGATTGAAATGAACACAGGAGGTTAATGTCATGGGTTACAGAGAAGCATATGAATCCTGGTTAAATAATCCTTATTTTGATGAGGATACCAAGCAGGAATTGCGTAACATTGCAAATGATGAAAAAGAGATTGAAGACCGTTTTTACATGGATCTCGAGTTTGGTACAGCAGGTTTGAGAGGTGTTATCGGCGCCGGAACGAATCGAATGAACATTTATACCGTTCGTAAGGCAACACAGGGACTTTCCAACTACATCATTAAAGTAGGGACCCAGGCAAAAGGTGTTGCAATTGCTTATGATTCCAGAAGAATGTCTCCGGAATTTGCAAATGAAGCAGCATTATGTCTGGCAGCAAATGGCATTAAGGCATATATTTTTGAGAGTCTCCGTCCGACACCGGAGCTGTCCTATGCAGTACGTTATCTTGGATGTACCGCAGGTATTAACGTAACAGCAAGCCACAATCCGCCGGAATATAACGGATACAAAGTATACTGGGAGGATGGTGCACAGATCACACCGCCACATGACAGCGGAATCATGGCAGAGGTAAAAGCCGTGACAGATTATGCAACTACAAAGACCATGTCCAAAGAGGACGCAGTTGCAGCAGGTCTGTACGAAGTGATCGGCGCAAATATTGATGATCCGTATATCGCAGAACTGAAAAAACTGGTTCTGAATCAGGATGCCATCAATGCAGTTGCAGATGATTTGAAAATTGTATACACACCACTTCACGGCACAGGAAATATTCCGGTTCGCCGTGTATTAAAAGAGCTTGGTTTCAAGCATGTCTATGTAGTCCCGGAGCAGGAACTTCCGGATGGTGAATTTCCGACTGTAAGTTATCCGAACCCGGAAGCTGCTGAGGCATTTACCCTTGGACTTGGCATGGCAAAAGAGCTGGATGCAGATCTGGTACTGGCAACAGATCCGGATGCAGACCGTCTCGGCGTTTATGTAAAAGACAGCAAAACAGGTGAATATCATTCCCTGACCGGAAATATGTCCGGATGCCTGATCGGTGCTTATGAGATCAGCCAGAGAAAAGAAAAATACGGACTTCCGGCAGACGGAGCCTTTGTAAAATCTATCGTTTCTACCAACCTTGCAGATGCTATCGCAGCAGATTACGATGTAAAACTGTATGAAGTTCTGACCGGTTTCAAATTCATCGGACAGAAGATGCTTGAGTTTGAGACAAAAGGAAACGGCACATATCTCTTTGGTATGGAGGAGAGCTACGGATGCCTTCCGGGTACATATTGCCGTGACAAAGATGCCGTTGTTGCATCTATGGCACTGTGCGAGGCAGCAGCATACTACAAGACACAGGGAAAGACTTTGTGGGATGCAATGCTGGATCTCTATGAGAAATACGGTTATTACAAAGACGATGTCAAAGCGATCACATTAAAAGGTATCGAAGGTCTTGCAAAGATTCAGGAGATTATGACCACACTGCGTGATAACACACCGGCACAGATCGGTGAGTACAAAGTGCTGAAAGCAAGAGATTACAAGAAAGATACCGTTACAGATCTGGCAACCGGTGCGGTAACACCGACAGGTCTGCCGAATTCCAATGTTCTGTATTACGAACTTCCGGATGCAGCATGGGTATGCTTCCGTCCGTCAGGTACAGAGCCAAAACTGAAATTCTACTATGGTGTGAAAGCAGATACCATGGAAGCAGCAGATGCCAAAGCAGCAGAGCTTGGTGCCGCTGTTATGGCAATTGTTGAGCCGATGCTTGGATAGAGAAAACAGACTATTTTAGGCTACAGTTGACGTATCACATGTATTCAGGTAATGATCATGCCTGCATGAGAAATTATCCGGATACATAGCGATGAAGAGAGTGCCTTTTTATGAGCAAAAATAGCTGTCAGCACCTTCTTGAACAAAGTTAAGGAAGTATCGCACGCAAGCGTACTCTTTTGCGAATGGTGTGTGTGAAACGCTAACGTTGCTGGTTAAAACGTGGTTTTCCTTGACAAATACAGGGAAAACAAGTATAAATAGTTTATATAATAAAAAAGAGAACACGTTTCGTTCTATAGGAGGACAATTATAATGAACAAGACAGAATTAGTAGCAGCTATCGCTGAGAAAGCAGAACTTTCCAAAAAAGACGCTGAGAAAGCATTAGCAGCATTTACAGACATCGTTGCAGATACTTTAAAAAACGGTGACAAAATTCAGTTAGTAGGTTTCGGTACTTTCGAAGTAGCTGAGCGTGCAGCAAGAACAGGACGAAACCCACAGACAGGTGCTGATATGGAAATCCCGGCTTCTAAATCTCCGAAATTCAAAGCTGGAAAAGCATTAAAAGATATCGTAAATGCATAATCGTTTGGCGAAGTATAAATTTAGTCCAGTGAGTAAAAATTTACAAAATAAAAAGTAAGTTTTATTCGGAAATGAATTTTAACAGTTTTTATATAAGTAAAGATTTTGCAGATGAAAAGCAGATCATTGGGGGCATTCCGTTATGGGACATGCCCCCTTTTATCATTAGATCAAAAGTAGAAAGTAAACAATTGATCTGAACAAGTCGAATTGGAGCAGATTATGAGATTAGACAAATATTTAAAAGTATCCAGACTGATCAAACGCCGCACCGTGGCAAATGAAGCCTGTGACGCAGGACGAGTGATGGTAAACGGTCGAGTGGCAAAGGCTTCTCTGGATGTCAAAGTGGGCGATGTGATAGAAATCGCCTTTGGAAACAAATCCGTCCGTGCACAGGTACTTCAGGTGGCAGATACTTCCCGCAAGGAAGACGCGAAAGAGATGTTCAAATACCTGTAGAGACAATCATCAATAGTAGAATGTAAATGTATCTGCAGAAATTATCATGAAGGATGGAATATATCAGTCATAAATACAGACGACCTCCCATATACTGGAAACAGTAAGGGAGGTTTTTTTATGGAAGAGAGACAGGCATCCAGACAACATAAGATAATCCTGACAAACCGCGGAACCTGTGCGTTGAATGGCATATCGGATATCTTATCCTTCGATGTAAATGAGATTTTACTGGAGACAGAGATGGGAATGTTGATGATCCGGGGCATGGACCTTCATGTAAACCGGTTGACGCTGGAGAAAGGTGAGGTGGATCTGTCTGGAAAAATAGATTCGATTCAGTATTCTGATGTGAACAAGGGAAAAGGATCGCAGGGGGAGTCGCTTCTGGGGCGGCTGTTCAAGTAGATGGTAAGTCCGGGAATCATGCAGCAGGGCGTCCTGTTTTTGCATGCGATGGCGTTGGGCGTTGTGATGATCTTCTGCTACGATCTTCTGCGGATCTTTCGCAGGGGCGTTCCCCATGGAACGGTATGGATCGCTGTGGAGGATATGTTTTTCTGGCTGATCAGTGCCTTTGTGCTGTTTCGACTGATGTATGAGGAAAATGACGGTAAGCTTCGATGGTTTGTGATCATGGGTGTGCTGGTTGGCATGATCCTGTACAACGTGAGTTTCAGCCGGCTTGTGGTACGATTTGGCAGCTTCCTTTTTTGCCGGATTTTACGAGCAGTCCAGGCACTTATCAGGGGCATTGTGAAGATGTTACAGTTTCTGTTAAAGCCCTTTGGTAAATGTATCCAACGCACCGGAAGAACAGGTAAAAAAAGTGGCAGATATGTAAAAAAACAATTGAAAAAACTATACAAAACAGTTAAAATGGGCTTATGTAAACTGTAAACGCAGGGTATGAATAACAGAGGGTGAAAATCATATGCGTAAAATGAAGCAGAAAAAGAAAAAACAGAATAGAACAGGTAAAATCTGTGTTTCCTGCGTGGTAGTCGTACTGACCTTGATCATGTCCGTACAGATTGTACATTTACATGGGGTGAATGAGGGATACAAACAGGAAGAAAAGACAAAGAAAGAACAGCTGCAGGCAGAGAAGGATCGGGCAGAAGAACTGAAGCAGAAAGAGGCTTACGTTGGTTCGGATCAGTACATTATCGACACTGCCAAATCAAAACTGGGTATGACCTATCCGGATGAGATTGTTTTCAAAGAGAAATAAGCAAGACCATGAATTTTGAGTGATTTCAGGATTCATGGTCTTTTAACTAAATTAAGGAAGTCTCCTGTTTATTGCTTTATGCAATTGAAGCAGGGGACTTTCTTATATCAGGAGGGGACGCAAGCCCCTTCTGATAAGTTGCATAGCAACTATTTAGTTATGAGCAAGTAGCGTAAGCAGATTGCGAATATCTACTTAACCCTCTTAAACAGGTTCAAATCCTTCGATTCGATTCAAAATCCTATCCGTGAACAGATTTTGCCGAAAACTTTTGAAAAAACGGACAAGGGTTTGACAAAGATTTTAGAATGATTGAATTAGAATGATTCCCTGAGCAAAATGAACCAGATAGGCCGCGCAGGTGCGACTTGGTTATGAGCAGACAGTATGAGCGGATTGCGCATATCCGTTTGATCATCAGGGAGGGAAAAACATGAAACGATTCGATCTGAAACAATTACTTTTGTGCATTGCCACACTGGTATCTTCGCAGTTTGAGCTGGCAGGAGTTTACCCGCTGATCCCGGCAGTTTTTATGACGGGTTTTTTAAGTGGTGTCAACCGCAGTCTGCTGTTTTTGTGTACCATGGGAGGTCTGATCATTCTGGCGCCGGTGACAGTGCTGGTAAAATATGGTCTGATCGTGCTGCTGAGTGCGGTACTGATCCGTGGAGTGGAATGGTACAGTGGATATTGCAGGACCGTTCCGGCAGCAGTTCTCACAGCAGGGATCACCGTGGCAGTTGGCATCGGATGGAGCAGTATGAAACTGCCGGGAACATCAGTAATTTTTATCCGAATATGTGAAGGGATTCTTGTGTGTGGATTTATCTATGTGGTGACAAAACTGTTGGTACTGATCCCGGAATGGGAGCCACGGTCAGCAGGAGAACTTCCAGTGTACGTCCCGGGCGGACAGCGGTTGAATGAGTATGCGGAATCGTTCGAAAAGCTGTCAAAGACCTTCCGGCAGATGAACCGCTATAAGGAAGATTTTACCGCGGAGGAGCTTGGTCGGATGCAGACGGAGGTCACAGGACGAATCTGTGCGTCCTGCAACCAGTGTACGATTTGTTGGGAAGAAAATACGACACCGATGTATCAGGTGCTGTACCGCTTTTTGCAGGCGCTGCAGCGTGGGGCAGATGTAAATGAGAGCGCACAGGAGCTGGAACAGTATTGTCCATACAGGGACGAGATGATTGAGCAGATCATGCTTGTGTTTGAAAAAGCGCATCTGAACTTGGCGTGGTATAATCGTCTGCAGGAAAACCGGGATGTGATCGCGCAGCAGCTGGATGCCATGGCGTATATTATGGAGGACTGTGCCAATGAGGAACAGGATGTAACCATGCGGGAGGGGAAACTGGCAGCTACCATGCGCTATGCGTGGAAAGAACGGGGGATCACGGTGGAGCAGCTTCACATTTTGGAAAACAGTCATGGAAAATGGCAGATTTATTTTCAGGGAAAAACCCGTGGCACAAAATGTATATCTGTGAAAGAAATGGCAAAAATAATCAGCAGTGTGAGTGGCAGAATTTTTAAACCGGTGAAGGACAGCAAGGCGCTTCTGGGAGCAAAGAGCATGTCGCTGCTTTTCTGTGAAAGCTGCCGGTTGACGGCGTATTACGGTGTGGCAAAAGCAATCCGGGATGATGAACAGGTATCCGGAGATAATTTTTCTTTTCAGATGCTGGATAACGGAAGCTGCATTATGAGTGTGTCCGACGGCATGGGAAGCGGTTATGCGGCTTGTAAAGAAAGCGAAATGGTGATAGATTTAATAGAGAAATTTATGGAAGCCGGATTTTTGCCGGATACGGCCCTTCGTATGATGAATTCTGCCATGGTGACACACGGAGAAAATAATCTGTTTTCCACCGTGGATCTGATGCGGCTGGATCTGGACAGTGGCATGGCAGAATTTTACAAGATCGGCTCGGCGGTGACCTTTATCCGACATGGCGATGAGGTGCGCGTGGTGGAGCAGAACAGTCTGCCGGTGGGCGTGTTTGCCGGACAGAAAGTGCCAAAGATCACACAGAAGCTGGAAAACAGTGATTTTGTAGTGATGGTGACGGATGGCGTGTTAGAACATCTTCATGTGGAAAATGCAAATCAGGCGATGAAGGAGATCATCCGCACGATTACAACCAACAATCCGGCTCAGTTTGCCAGAGAGATATTAGATCAGGTGTTGCTTTTTACCGGCGGCCGCGTACGGGATGACATGACGATCCTGACCGCTGGAATCTGGGAACGGTAGATGGAAGGAAGAAGATGCAAAAGAAAATACAAATATTTATCAGACAATATCATATGATAGAAGAAAACGATCATGTGGCGGTGGGGGTATCCGGAGGCGCAGATTCCGTCTGCCTGCTGCTTCTGCTGTGCGAACTGCGAAAAAGCATGCATTTTCGCCTGACAGCGGTGCATGTGGAGCATGGCATCCGTGGCGCGGAAAGTCTGGCAGATGCGGCATTTGTCAAGCAGCTTTGCGCAGACTGGAATGTGCCGCTGCGCACATTTTCGGTGGATGCGCTTCATCAGGCAAAAACGCAGCATCAGTCGCTGGAGGAAGCAGCGCGGGAGCTGCGTTATCGCTGTTTTTATGAGGCTTGTCGAAAATGCCAGGCAAATCGTCTGGCAGTGGCACACCATGGTGATGACTGTGCCGAGACGGTACTGTTCCATCTGAGCCGCGGAACGGGGCTCAGAGGCCTGTGCGGCATTGTTCCTGTGCGGGAACTGCCGGAGCAGAAGCTGACGCTGATCCGTCCGCTGCTCTGCGTGACAAAGGCAGAGATTGAGGCGTATCTGGAACAGATCGGGCAGGAATACCGGACGGACAGTACGAATGCGGATGTGGCTATGAGCCGCAACCGGATCCGGAGTCAGGTACTGCCACAGCTTTGTGAGGTGAATACGGCCGTTGTGCCACATATTGTGCGTACCGCGGGGTATCTGGAAGAAATCTGTGAATATCTGGACGAAGCGGCGTGGGAAGCAGGAAAAGCATATGTCACATATGAGAGGGTAAGAGATGCCTGTGGAAATTTAGAAGATTTTAATAGACAAAGTGTGTATGGACAGGAAAAAGACGCAGATAAGGCGGGAACAGAAAACGGGATTACAAAAATTCATTTGCAGCGTCAGGGTATTTTGTCTGTGCCGGTGGTATTGCAGAAGAATCTGATTCACCGTCTGCTTGGTGAACTGGCAGGCAGCAAAAAAGATCTGACTGCTGCTCATATGGAAGCAGTTCAGATGCTTTTTACTGCGCAGGTAGGAAAAACGGTATGTCTCCCTTATGGAATCCGTGCGTATGCAGACTATGAACAGATCGTGTTGCAAAAGAAATCCGGACAGAAAAAACAAACAGATCTAACAGATCAGACAGATCAGATAAATCGAAAAAAGCAACGTGGCAAAAATGCAGCAGAGAAAACGACCAGGGAATATGAACTTACGATTCCCGGGGAACTCATTTTAGAATCCGGGGAACAGATTACAACAAAAATTCTGGAATTTGATGGAAATTTTCAACAAATTCCGGAAAAAACATGTACGAAATGGTTCGATTATGATAAAATTGAAAATACTGTTCAGATAAGAACACGCCGTCCGGGAGACTATCTGCAGGTGCAGGCAGCTGGGGGGCACAAGAAACTGAAGGATTATCTGATCAACAGTAAGATTCCGAAAGAGGAGCGGGATCAGCTGTTGCTGCTGGCAGCCGGAAGCCATATTTTATGGGTGATCGGTCAGCGCATCAGTGAAGCATACAAGGTAACACTGAAGACAAAGCACATTCTTGAAGTGTGTATACATGGAGGAAAAGAGAAAAATGAGTGACAAGATTCGTGTTATGTTTACCGAAGAAGAAGTGAACAACAAGATCAAAGAGCTGGGAGCACAGATCAGTGCCGATATGAACGGTGAGGCGGTAAAGATTATCTGCATTTTAAAAGGTGCAAGTTTTTTTGCGTGTGAATTGGCAAAACGCATTACAGTTCCGGTTTTTATTGATTTCATGTCTGTATCCAGCTATGGTGACGGAACAGAGTCTTCCGGTATCGTGCGTATCATCAAAGATCTGGATGATCCCATCGAAGGTGAAAATGTACTCATCGTAGAGGATATCATTGATTCCGGTCGTACCTTAAGCTATCTGGTAGAGAATTTAAAGAGTCGTGGCGCAAA